>Ga0209550_10001281_pt1 | contig 24165 bp, 24 predicted proteins | sample LauGreSuBDMM15SN_2_FD_187567 | JGI IMG/M metagenome (GOLD analysis project Ga0209550, IMG submission 187567) | Freshwater lake microbial communities from Lake Michigan, USA - Su13.BD.MM15.SN (SPAdes) (version 5) | ecosystem: Environmental > Aquatic > Freshwater > Lake | place: Lake Michigan... | reverse complement strand
CGTTATGGGTTCAGAACGATTTGTTACGGACATGCTGGCGATGGCAATTTGCATGTAAATATATTGAAAGATGATTTGAGTGATGAATTTTGGAACAATGAATTGAATGCGGCTATTGTTGAGATATTTGAATTGTGTAAACAGCTCAATGGTACCATTAGCGGAGAGCATGGCATAGGTTTGGTTCAGCAAAAATACATGAAAGTAGTGATGCCAGAAACCAATTTGGCCTTAATGCGAGCCATAAAATTTGCGTTTGATCCAAAAGGCATTTTAAATCCGGGGAAAATATTTACAAAAGAAAGTTAGGCACTAATTGAGTGCTTTTCATTCTTCAACACATTGGCATGAGTCCACTCAATGGTTTGTTGGAAAGGGCTTGTTCTAACTTGACAATCGGAAATATTGCAGATAGCACAGCATGAAGGTATGCAAGGATCTGCATGAATAAACAATTCTATGTCCTTGTGAAATTTATTGGCTACCAAATAATCAATGGCAGAAACCTCTTCATGAGCCTTTTCTAAATTCCAGTAATAGGGCAAGGTTACATGCGCATCTATGTGAAAACTTGAACCATATTTAACTACTCTTAAGTTATGAATATCTATCCATTCCTTTTTACGATTGAGATTTAACATGGGAAGCAATTCTTTCAAGATTTCTTCATCCGCTTCATCCATTAAACCAGCAATAGATTTTCGGATCAAACCGTAACCCGTATATAAAATGAGTGCGCCCATACCCAAGGCAATTACCCCATCCAACCAGAGAAAATTTGTAATCTTTACTTGGATCAAACCAAGAATTAAACCCAGACTGGTATAAGTATCGGTTATTAAATGTTTGCCATCAGCAATCATTACACCTGCTTTATTTGCAGTACCAATTTTAACCAGGTACTTGCCCATGATAAAGTTAACTAGGCCAGAAAAAGCAATTAAGTAGATACCCATATCAAGTTGTTTTATCTCTTGAGGTTTAATAAAAGAATGTACAGCCTCAAACAAAATATAAAAGGCAGCTAAAACAATCATTCCACCTTCGAACCCAATGGAGATAAATTCTATTTTACCATGACCATAAGGATGATCTAAGTCTTTGGGCTTTTGCGATAACCACAAACTATATAAGGCAAAAGCGCCCGCAGCCACATTGATAATTGATTCTAGGGCATCGCTTAAAATGGCATTACTTTGGGTGAGCAAGTGTGCTAAAAATTTAATGAGCATTAATCCTACACCTAGTATTAATACAAAAAATTGAACGCGCAGAAGATTTGGAGATTTATTCACTTGGGTCAAAAATACAAAAGGCAACCCAATGGATTGCCTTTTATAGTATAATATAAATCAGTATAATTAGTCTACTAACATTCTGCGAGAGGTTTTGAAACCATCTGCTTCTACAGTGTATATATAAACACCAGTTGGAAGTGAGCCTAATTGTAAATCTAATTGGCTATTACCAGAAGGGATATTATTGAATGAATGGTTATAAACTTCTTTACCAACTAAATCAATTACCGATACTTTTACATCAGTTCCACGAGTGAAGCTAACTGGAATGGTAGTATTGCCATTAGTAGGGTTAGGATAATTTTGACCAATTACGAATAATTCATTTTTAGCTTCTGAAATACCTGTTAGCGAACCAAAGATATCTGCAGTATCTACAACCATGTACATAACATCATGAATACCGGCAGCACTTGGATTGTCAGTTGCGTCATATCTTCCAATGCTTAATTTTTGCAAGAAAGTAAGGTGTAAACGGCCATCTACTTTTCTAGATAAAGAGCCAAAAATTTGCTCTGTATTGAAGCCAATCCACGAAGTTAAATTTTTAATATTGCTCCAAGTTTTTCCACCATCTTTAGAAGTTACACAATAAATATCGCGGAAATTTTTACTATCTGTAGATATATCGTCTTCTGTAAGTGAACTAAAAATTAGGTAAATATATCCGTTATCACCAATGGCAGAAAAAGGCATGGTGGCAATTGAATTGTTACCATATTTTGTTCCGGTTGCATTCCAAGAAGTAGCCAAATCAAGCGTTCCATTGTTGTTTTCATCAGGCATACCACCAACAACTTGAATACTATCTACTGGAGTATTATCAGACCAGTAGCGAATTTGATTTTGACCAGGGAAATAACTAACAGAGTTATCATCAATATTTGCATCTAAAACTCTTGATAAAGCCCAGAAGCAATGAGCCACGCCATTTGCATCAATACTTACATTAACTGAACCATCATTTGAATAGGTTGTATCAAATAATGTTTTGTAATTGTATGCAGGCACAGGAAATGAATCGATAATAGTTCTTGTCCAAGTAGCACCGGCATCAGAAGATTTGTAAAGTGATAAATCATCTGTTAAACCACCCACTAAAATTGCAACATTATTTCCATTTGCATCAATTGAATAATTGTCGCCACCTCCGCTGTAAACGCGATCGCTGGTGTAACCTGGTAACAATTGATTTTTAACTAACCAAGTATTGGTACTAAATTGGTACCTAGAATAAACTTGAGGAGTTCTGATCCCATCAATAACAACTCTGTTTGGTTGTGAAGAAGAAGAATCAGTAAAGGAACCGTAGGTAATCATATAATCTCCAGAAATAGCTGTTTGAACCCATAATACTCCTGGACGTGTGCTTGAAGTATCTAGCGCATTAGTAGAAGTCCAAGTGCCAGGACCAACGCCTGCTTTGCGATTAAAAAGGATACCACCAGCATTACCTGTTGAGGCATCTACTTTGTGAGAGGTAATAATTTCCTCATTGGTGGTTGGGTTAAATACATAGCAAGGAAAACCAGTTCTAGAAGGCTCAACTCTAGCAGTTGGCTTTGCGCCCCAAGTGGTGCCATCAAAATGATTGTAGCCTGAACCTCTTGTTGAATATGGTGCTGGATCTGAACTAAACGTCCATGCTGCCGAAACTTTACCACCTGGTAATAATTGAATACGACGGTAAACAGAAGCATTTGTTTGTTGGTCGTTTTGTGTTTCACCAATTTTGGTTAGGAATGATTTTTTTCCCAATGCTTTAAATTCAATATTTGGACCAGAAGTTGTGGACGCAGGCGGTGCTTGAATTTTTTCTTGAATTTTAGTTGCCTGACGACTTTCGTTTTGCCCTTTGAATGTTAATGGCTTTTGTGCAAAAGCACTAGTTGCCATTATAGAAAGAGCCATTAAGTAGATTTTTTTCATTTATTTTTTGATTAAGTATTTAAATGTTAGATTTCAAAATTATAAAAAATGCTCATAAAAAAAAGTTTTAGTACCGAAATGTTACAAAATTATTAACAAAACCTAATTTACCAGTGAAGGGCGATAGAAAATCTTAAAGAGAAATTCTTTCATTAATTCTATATCACCAAAGGAATTTTGGTTCACTCCTTTACTTTTTAGGTCGTATTCTGCTACCAAAGTCATGACCTTTTCGAGTTCAATTAAACTAAAATTGGCAGTTAACTTTTCAAAATCTCTTACTTGTCTGAACCCAATACCCATAGCCATCATTCCTTTTTGGTCTTTTACTTGTGCTTGTTTCATCACAATCCCTTTCATAAAAAAACTGTTGAATTGGGCAAGTAATGGAATTATGGAGAAATCTTTGGCGCTGCTTAAGTGGTAGTTGATATAAAAGGTTCGTTTGGTATTTCTTTGCGCAATGGCAGATAGCAATTCAAATACATTGAATTCTTTGCTGATGCCAATGTATTTTTCAATCATGGCTTCGTTCACTTCTATTAAATCGCCTTTATTAATAAGTAATTTTTCAATTTCATTGGCCACCTTACTTAAATCGCTGCCAACATGCTCAGCAATGAGCATGCAATTGCTCTCGCTAATTTTCATGCCACGTTCGTTTAAACGCTGTTTGATCCAACGCGGCAATTCACTGTCTTCGTAAAGTCGTTTCGACTCAAAGCTAACATACTTTTTACTAGCTTTGTATAGCTTGCTTCTGCCATCAACCTTTTTGCCTTTAACACAAACAACCAGAATGGTGGATGGAACCGGGTTTTCAAAGTAAGCTTCAAAATCATCTAGCTTTTTATACCCTTGAGCTTCTTTTACAATAATAACTTGGTAGTTCGACATCATTGGATACCTGCGGGCATTATCCAACACCGCGTTTATTTCGATATCCTTGGCATAAAAAACAGTTTGGTTAAAAGCCCTTTCACCCTCGGTTAGGGCATTGGCTTCTATGTAATTAACTATTTCATCTATAAAAAAACTCTCCTCACCATGCAAAAGATAAATGGGTTGAAACTTCCTAGCTTTCAAATCATGGGTTATCTTGGCATATTCCTGAATACTATCTGCTGGCACTTTATTAATTTCTTATGTAAGGCGAATAAACCACTTTAAAGCCTATTTTCAAAAACTCTATTCGAATTGTTTAAACTTTTTGCTGAAATGAAATGGCCAAATTTATGCGCAAGTTATGTTTAAAAATAAAGTACTCGCTAATTTGGCGCCTACAATACATTCACTTGAACCTCATTGCCATTAGAAATAAAATGGGTAGTGTTTACTAAATATATATTGGTATTCAAACAACTAAACTATCTTCCGAGAAATATTCAACAGGTTATCCCCAAATATTTTTAGGCTGTTTATATCTTACCCATCATTTCAAAGGCAGGTAAGTTGGGTGTATATTCGACCAATTGAATTGAAAAAATGCAGGAAGAAAAAGGAAATATCAAAAGAAGGAAAACAATACTAGGCTCAAATATATTAGCAGAGGGCAGCAAATTACCGCCGCAGGCTATAGATTTAGAGGAAGCAGTGTTAGGTGCGTTAATGATTGAAAAACATGCCATGACTCTTATAGGAGAAATCCTAACACCAGAAAGTTTTTATAAGGATTCTCATGGCATCATTTACAAGGCAATTAGGGCTTTGGCATCTAATGCTGAACCAATTGATATCTTAACAGTAACCTCAGAATTAAGGAAAAAAGGGCAATTGGAATTGGTTGGTGGCGCTTTTTATATTACCCAGTTAACCAATAGAGTTGCCTCTGCAGCAAATATCGAGTTTCATGCTAGGATTATTTCTGAGAAGTTTCTTCAAAGAGAGTTGATTCGTATTTCAGGGGAAATTCAAACTGAAGCATTTGAAGACAGCAGCGATGCATTTGATTTGTTGGACAGTGCTGAAAAGAAATTATTTGAATTGTCGCAAGGCAATATCAAAAAATCTATGCAATCTATGAACAAGGTTATTAAAGACACCTTGCGAGACATTGAAGATTTAAAACACAAAACAGGTAAATTTACTGGTGTACCTTCTGGTTTTACCAAATTAGATAGAATAACCTCAGGATTCCAAAAATCGGATTTGATAATCGTTGCTGCTCGCCCAGGTATGGGTAAAACAGCCTTTGCATTGAGTGTTGCCAGAAATGCCTCTTTGAGTAATTTAAGCGAAGGTGAGGCTCCAAGAGGAGTAGCCATTTTCTCATTAGAGATGGGAAACAAGCAAATGGTAAGTAGGATGATTAGTTCTGAAGCGGAAATTCATGGGCACAAACTTAGAACAGGCGAATTAAAAGATTATGAATGGGCTCAGTTAAATTCAAAAATTACCAATTTAAGCGAGGCGCCGATTTTTATTGATGATACTCCTGCCCTTTCGGTTTTTGAATTACGAGCCAAATGCAGAAGGCTCAAACAGCAGAGCAATATTCAAATGGTTTTAATAGATTACTTGCAGCTGATGAGAGGTGATGATGCGAATGCAAAAAATGGCAATCGTGAGCAAGAGGTGAGTTATATTTCAAGGTCTTTAAAAGCCTTAGCCAAAGAATTAGATGTGCCGGTTATTGCACTTTCACAGTTGAGTCGTATGACTGAAAGAAGAACTGGCTCAAGCAGCAGGCCAATGCTTTCAGATTTGCGTGAATCTGGATCTATTGAGCAAGATGCCGATATGGTAATGTTTATTTATAGGCCAGAATACTATCAATTAAGTGAGTGGGAAGATGGACAACCAACAGCTGGGCAGGCAGAAATCATGATTGCAAAAAACAGGCATGGAGCCATTGAGAATTTGCGATTAAGGTTCATCAGCGATTTCACTAAATTCACAGATTTAATGGAAGATACCTATTTACAAAATAACAATGATTTCTTGGTCGATAACCCTGGTTTTATTACAATCAGTTCTAAATTAAATGAAGAAGAGGAAGGTCACGATAATTTTAACCCAGCCCCATTCTAATTCATTATTTCATAATTTTATATTCTAATTATAAATGCTAGTTTCGCTCACAAGAAATGAAGGATAAACCATTAATTTTAGTAACCAACGACGACGGTATCACTGCCCCAGGCATAAAAGCCTTGGTTGAAGCGGTAAAACATTTAGGTGAGGTGGTAATTGTTGCACCTGATAGTCCGCAAAGCGCTATGGGTCACGCAGTAACTATTAGCAAGCCATTGCGCCTAGAAAAAACAAAATTGTATGGAGACATCGTATCTTATCAATGCAGTGGAACACCCGCAGACTGTGTAAAAATAGCGGTAGATAAAGTTCTGCATCGCAAACCCGATTTATTGGTGTCTGGCATTAATCATGGTTCAAACAGTTCTATCAATATTCTTTATAGCGGCACAATGAGCGCTGCAATGGAAGGAGCCATAGAGGGAATTCCAGCTGTGGGTTTTAGTTTATGTGATTTTTCTATTGATGCCGATTTTAGTTTGGCAGCTAAAATAGCAAGTTCGGTTGCCCAAAATGTAATTTCCAATGGCTTACCGATTGGTGTTCTCTTAAATGTAAATATACCAAAAGTGCCTATTGAAACGTTTAAAGGAACAAAAGTTTGCAGGCAGGCAATAGCTAAGTGGGAGGAAGATTTTGATGAAAGGCATGACCCAAATGGAAAAAAATATTATTGGCTTACTGGCAAATTTGTAAATTACGACAAAGGGGAGGATACGGATGAATGGGCTCTGGCAAACGGCTATGCTTCTATTGTGCCAGTTCAATTTGATTTAACTGCCCATAATGCAATTGCTATTATTACCCAGTGGAATATTGACTATGAAAATTAACTTAAAAGATAATGCCGTTATAGGATTTTTAATTGGGCTATTGGCCCCTAGTATAGGCATATTAGGATTCTATTACTTTAATTTTACCAGTTACGAATTACATGCCTTTTTAGACCTTTCCGTAAAAGAAAAATTACTATCGCCCTTATTGAGCCTTTGTTGTGTAATTAATCTTGGCATATTTTATTTATACATACATTTCTATCACCTTTTATCGGCCAGAGGGGTCATTTTGGCCACATTCCTTTATGGATTTATTATAGTTTTACTGAAATTCTTGTTGTAGAAAAAATTACTGAGAATCTATTTCCTATTTAGATTCTAATTTCCTTACTTTTGCAGGATGATAAAACATCTCCTATTTTATGTTCTATTAATTAGTTCTATTTCTGCCTTTTCGCAAGAACAAACTGGTACAAAGCCAATTGTTTTAGCTGATGCAAATAATGATTTAAATGCTTTGGCTGTTAGTCCATTGAAGCTTAAGAGGCTTGCGGTAGCAGGTTGGAACAATGAAGTATTGATATACAATACAGATAGTCCTTATAAATTGGTTCAAAAATTAATTGGCCACACAGCCCCAATTAACGCAATTGCCTACACCCTTTCTGGAAACATGATGGCTAGCGGAGGCAGTGACATGAATATCAGGCTTTATGACTCAATGTACAAATTCATTTCATTGATTGAAGATTTAAACAACCGCCATTTAGCTCAAGTTACTTCATTGATTTTTGACCGTACTGGCAAATTTTTATTTAGCGGCGATAAAGAAGGTAGATTAATGCTTTGGGATGTTTTAAACAAAAAAGCCATAAAATACTACATGACAGGCAATACCATCAATGATATTTGCTTATCCCCTACATCTGCAAATATTTTCATAGCTCACAGTGATAAACAAATAAAGGTAATTGCCTTAGCTGGTGGAAAAATATTAAAAACATTAGATGGACATACTGATGTAGTTAATGCATTGGCTATTAGCGCAAACAACCAGTTTTTAATCAGTGGTTCAAACGATAAAACAGCTAGAATTTGGGATTTAAAGACCTGGAAACCAACCCAAGTGCTAAAAGTTGATAGTTGGAAAATAACAGCAGTAGCATTTACAGATGACAGCAAATATTGCGTAACTGGATGCAATGATGGCGCCATATATATTTGGGAAGTTGAAACAGGAAAGTTAGTGTCGAAATCTGTTTACTCAGATTTAAATATCAGAGATATTGCGTTCAGCAAAAATAATAAATTGGTTTATGTAGCGCCAAAATTAAAAGAAACCACTGATTATGGTGCTAGAATTGTCCCAAGCAATATACCAATGCCAATTGTTGCTGCTTTGCCTGCCAAACTTTTAAGTCCAGCTCAAAAATCATTAGATAGCATTATGCAAATTAGACCCCTAACCAAACAAGATTCAATAAAATATAAAAATATTTTGATACCAAAAACAACCTCAAAAAATGACAACTCACCCATAAATTCGAACGAAAATGCAGGAAATTCAGGCAAATTAGATTCCGCAATTATTTACAAAACCCCAATGAATCAAGTTCCTAAAAAAAAATAAGCTAATTTCTGTCATCTTTTATAGAAGTGAAATCTTTATAAGCCTTATGCTTGTTAAAATTATAAATATTTCAATTGTAGAAAAAAACGTCTTTTACAAAAAAATTACTTCACTATATTGCACCGCATTTTAACCAAAACTGTAATCAACCAAAAGCTAAAAAATGAAGATTCGCAATCTGTTATTTAAAATCACATTCCTCGTTACAGTTTTGTTTTCTTTTAACCAGAGCCTATCGGCTCAAACTGTTGAAGAAGGCAAAACCCTTTTTACCGCCAATTGTACTGCCTGTCATGCCATTAAAGACAAGGTAGTTGGTCCAGCACTTAAAGATGTTGATAAGCGCAGAAAAGAAGCTTGGCTTATTAAATGGATTAAAAACTCTCAAGCCATGGTAAAAAGTGGTGATCCTGAAGCTGTTCAAGTATATAAAGAAAACAATGAGAGTATTATGACCTCGTTTGAATCTTTAACTGATACCCAAATTAAATCAATATTAGCTTATGTAAAAGCAGAAAGCGAAGCACCGGCAGCAGTTCCTCAAACAGCAGGTACAATGCCCGCAACTGGCAATGATACTGCTGCAAACAATAACCAAGAATCAAACATCAATTGGATGTTAATGATTATTGGTATATTGTTGATTGTAATTATTTCTCAGGTATTTAAAATCCTTAGCAGAATTGGCGAAATTCAAGGTAAACCAGTTGTAAATTGGAACAAAACAAATGGTTTATTGATGATGGCATTTTTAATAATTGGTTTAATTGCCACTGTTTGGGAATTTGCAGTTCATGGTCCATTAACCGTATTCGAAGCTGGTCCGGCATCTGAGCATGGCGTAGAATACGACAGCATGTTTATGATAACATTGGTTTTAACTGGAATTGTATTTGTTATTACCCAAGTGTTATTATTCTGGTATGGTTTTAAATATAAAGCAGATGGTAAACGTAAAGCATTGTACTATCCTGATAACCACAAAATAGAATTACTTTGGACTATTGTACCAGCTATTGTGTTAACAGTTTTGGTTATTCGTGGTTTGATAACCTGGAACCATATGACCAATCATAATGACCCAAAGGCGCGTAAAATTGAACTTTTTGCTTACCAATTTGGTTGGAATGCCCGCTATGCAGGTACAGATAACAAATTAGGTGCACATAATTTCCGCCAAGTAGGTGTAATGAATGCACTAGGTATTGATACCAATGATGTGAATGCCTATGACGATATTGTTACAAACGAATTGCATTTAGAAGTTAATCAACCAGTGGATTTGGCGTTCCGTGCTAAAGATGTAATTCATAGTGCGTTGTTACCTCACTTCCGTGTTCAAATGAACGTGGTACCAGGTTTACCTACTAAGTTTTCTTTCACACCTACTGTTACAACAGCAGAAATGAGAACTAAAATGAACAAACCTGGTTTTGATTATATTTTATTATGTAACAAAATTTGCGGTGGAGCCCACTACAGAATGAAAATGAAGGTGGTAATTGACACCAAACAAGAATACCAAAAATGGATCAACAGCCAGAATGTTTTGGTAGCCAATAAAGTGAAAAATAAAACTGTTGCATTAAAATAATTTATTACCGACAAAAATAATAACCTAATTTATATATGAGCGATCACAATATTGACAACCACCACGAGGAACATGAACACCACAAAGACACCTTCTTATCGAAGTATGTTTTTAGCATGGACCACAAAATGATTGCAAGACAATTCCTAATTACTGGTATCATTATGGGTACTATTGGAATGTTGATGTCTATGATATTCCGTTTACAATTAGCCTATCCAGACATGACCTTCCCTTTCTTGGAAGGAATTTTAGGTCATTGGGGAAAAGATGGTAAGCTTGATCCAAATTTTTACTTAGCTTTAATTACAATCCATGGTACCATCATGGTATTTTATGTATTAACAGCAGGCTTAAGTGGAACCTTTTCAAATCTATTAATTCCTCTTCAAGTTGGAGCTAGAGATATGGCATCTCCATTTATGAATATGCTATCGTACTGGTTTTTCTTTGCATCTTCATGTGTATTGTTATTCTCATTATTTGTGGATGGTGGTCCGGCCTCTGCAGGTTGGACGGTATATCCGCCACTTTCTGCTTTGCCTAAGGCAATACCAGGTTCTGGTACAGGTATGACTTTATGGTTAGTTGCGATGATTTTATTTATTGCTTCTGCTCTTTTAGGAGGTATCAATTATATTGCTACTATTTTAAATATGAGAACAAAAGGTATGAAAATGACTCGTTTACCTTTAACCATATGGGCATTTTTAGTTACAGCAATATTGGGTTTATTATCGTTCCCAGTTTTGTTGGGTGGCTCATTGTTATTGGTGTTCGACCGTAGTTTTGGTACTTCATTCTATTTATCTGAAATTGTTGCTGAGTTTGCCGGTGGCATTGAGCGTACAGGTGGTTCACCTATTTTGTTCCAACATTTATTTTGGTTCTTAGGACACCCAGAGGTTTATATTATTTTGTTACCAGCCTTAGGAATTACCTCTGAGGTAATTGCAACCAATGCTCGTAAACCAATTTTCGGATACCGTGCAATGATTGGTTCAATCTTGGCTATTGGAGTGCTATCATTTATTGTATGGGGTCATCACATGTTTATTACTGGTATGAACCCATTCTTAGGTTCAGTATTTATGTTGGGTACATTAATTATTGCAGTGCCATCAGCAGTTAAAACTTTTAATTACCTGGCTACCTTATGGCAAGGAAATTTAAAATTAACTCCTGCTATGATGTTTGCAATTGGCTTGGTATCTTTCTTTATTTCTGGTGGATTAACAGGTATTTATTTAGGTAATGCAGCATTAGACATCAATTTACATGATACGTATTTTGTGGTTGCCCACTTCCATTTGGTAATGGGTAGTGCTGCAATTTTTGGTATGATGGCAGGTATTTACCATTGGTATCCAAAATTATTTGGAAGAATGATGAATGATACTGCAGGCCATATACATTTTTGGTTAACCATTATATCTGCATATTGTGTATTCTTCCCTATGCACTTTATGGGATTAGCTGGTGTACCACGCAGGTATTATGCAAATACAGCTTATGACCAATTCAATGTGTTTGTAGATATGAACCAATTTATTACCATAGCTGCATTATTAGGAGGTTTAGCGCAAGTAATTTTCTTAGCTAATTTCTTTTATAGCATATTTAAAGGTAAGCGCTCTCCTCAAAATCCTTGGGAATCAAACACCCTTGAGTGGACAGCTCCAGTTGAGCATTTACATGGTAACTGGATTGGAGAAATTCCTCATGTTTACCGTTGGGCATACGATTATAGCAAGCCAGGAGCTGAGCAAGATTTCATTCCTCAGAATGTTCCTGATGCAGGACAAACTGATTGCATGGAAGAAGCTGTAGGATTGCCTACAAGTGGAAACTACGCAGCATCAGCAGAAGCTTAAAAAATTATGAGTTATGAATTAATAATTCATAATTGAAATTGTGATTGATATAAAAAAACAAAATAGATTTAGACGCTTTGGCATTTTAACCATAGCGGCAGTGTTCTTTCTCATATTTATAGGTGGATTGGTGCGTAGCACAGGAAGTGGTATGGGATGTCCAGATTGGCCAAAGTGTTTTGGACAATTTATCCCTCCCACCGATGTGAGCGAGCTGCCCGCGGATTATAAAACAAAATTTGCAGTTGTAGGAAAAGAGATAGCTGATTTTGATGCCTTTAAAACCTGGACAGAATACTACAACAGGTTGGTAGGAGTTGTGATTGGTTTATTTATATTATTGACTGTAGTGTTTGCAATTCCATACTTAAAGAGTAACAACATAAAGATATTTTGGCTCAGTTTTTTAGCCTTTATATTAGTTGGTATTCAAGGTTGGATAGGCGCCAAGGTTGTATCAAGTGATTTAGCAACATACATGGTAAGTATTCATATGCTTATTGCATTGGTTATTGTTGCATTGCTCATATATACTATTACGGCAAGTCAGGATTTTATAATTGAGCAGCAGTTTAATTATGCACCATTGAAGAGTTTAATTTTTCTTAGCTTATTCATTTCATTGGTTCAAACCGTAAGTGGCACACAAGTAAGAGAAGCCGTTGATGAAGTAGCGCAAAGGTTTGACAACCGTTGGTTATGGACTGAAGAATTGGGATTGATATTTAAAGCACATAGAAGCTGGAGTATACTAAACTTGGGGTTGAGTGCTTTTTTAATGATTCAATTCAAAAAATTGTTTGAACGCAACTCAATTTTATACAAAGCTTCTTTGGCCTTGGTATTATTGATGAGTACTCAAGCATTGACAGGAGCGGTTTTGGCTAATTTAGGTTTTCCAAAACAGTTTCAAAGTATCCACCTAACATTGGGAAGTTTAACAGCAGGCATGCAAATTTTTATTGCAATTTTGGTGTTAACAAAAACAAAAATTAAAAAAGAAGGCGTTTAAAACGTGGAAATAAATACGATAAATAACAATGAAACTGTTGCACAGGTAAGTTACCTCAGGGCAAAGGCGAGCGACTATAACCAATTGGTTAAGTTTCGTTTGACTTTCTTGGTGGTATTTTCATCTGTGGTAACATTTTTGACTGCTAGTGCAGGCGCCATCAATTGGTTCAATGCTGCTATGCTTGCCTTGGGAGGTTTTTTTGTTACCGGAGCTGCCAATGGCATTAACCAGGTTATAGAAAAGGATTTTGATAAACTCATGTTGCGCACAGCCAATAGGCCAGTTGCAACCAACAGAATGAGTGTAACGGAGGCTTCTATCGTTTGTACGCTGATGGGAATAGTGGGTGTATTTATTATTCGTTACTATTTGAACCCATTATCAGGCTGGTTGGCATTAGGAGCCTTGATGAGTTATGCTTTTATTTATACTCCGCTGAAAAGAATTTCGCCAGTGTCTGTATTTGTAGGTGCATTTCCTGGTGCCATACCAACTTTATTGGGTTGGGTAGCTGTATCTGGAACTATTACCATGCCTGCCATTATATTATTTGGGGTTCAATTTTTCTGGCAGTTTCCTCACTTTTGGAGCATTGCTTGGATATTAGATGATGATTATAAAAGAGCAGGTTTTAAGATGCTTCCTTCTACACCAGGTAGAGATAAGGGTACTGCATTTCAGGCCTTAACATTTAGTTTGGTGTTAATTCCTATTGGTATGTTGCCGTATCAATATGGTATCAGTGGTATTCCATCAGCAGTGGTTGGGGCATTGGGAGGATTGATGCTTAGCTATTATTCTTTCAAATTATTCAAGAGTTGCGAAATGGCAGATGCCAAGAAATTAATGTTTGCCTCATTTGTCTACCTCCCTTTAGTTCAATTAGCTTATTTATTAGATAAAATATAACATGCAAAGTTCAATTGTACAAAATAGCGAAGAAGCCAATTATGTAATTAACCCAAAGAAATTTGTGCTTTGGTTACTAATTGTTGCTAGCTTAATGTTGTTTGCTGGTTTTACCAGTGCCTATATTGTTAGAAGAGGTGAAGGAAATTGGGAGATATTTAATCTACCCTCTATGTTTGCTTGGAATACCTTGATGATTATTCTTTCTTCGGTATTTATACAACTTAGTTATAGTGCTGCAAAGAAAAATAATTTTGTTATCCTTAAATCATTTTTGACCCTAGCCTTTTTATTGGGAGTTGGTTTTTGTTTTGGACAATGGTATGCTTGGAAGCAATTAATTGCAGACAATGTGTTCTTTGCCTTCTCTAACCCGTCTAATTCATTTGTCTATGTAATTTCGGGGGTTCATTTATTTCACGTAATATGTGGAGCCTTGTTTATTTTCATTATGGTTATTAATTCATTTCTAAATAAAATTCACCAAAACGCACTTTTGTATTTAAATATGTGTGTTACCTATTGGCATTTTATTGGCATATTATGGATTTATTTATACCTATTCCTTTACCTTTACAGATAATTAATAATTTAAAACAATCATAATTCTAAAATGGCTACAAACACTTTAAGCACAGAGAGAAAGTTTAATTGGGGTGGCGGAAAATCACCATTTAGCGTAAGCTACGGAAAGTTAATGATGTGGCTCTTCTTACTTTCAGATGCCTTTACCTTTTCATCCTTGCTGATTGCATATGGATTTATCCGTTACAGCTTTCAATCGCCAATTCACAATTTGGTAGTAAAACCATTTGATCATTTATCACATGATTTTGTGCAAGAAATGGTTGAAAAAACAAAATACTTTGTACAAGATCATTGGCCTTCTCCGGAATTGGTGTTTAACCATTTCCCTTTTGTGCATGGGATTCATTTACCATTGTTTTTTGTTAGCTTAATGACTTTCATCCTCATCTTGAGTTCGGTTACTATGGTTTTGGCAGTAGAAGCAGGACACAGAAATGCAAAAAGTGAAGTTTCCAAATATATGTTAATGACCATTATTGGTGGGGCTATGTTCTTAGGTTGCCAAGCATGGGAATGGTCAACCTTTATTGGCGAAGGAGCGAGATTGTATGGCAACCCATACGGACCACGTTCATTTGCAGCACTGTTTTTTATTGTTACTGGTTTTCATGGCTTCCACGTTTTTTCTGGTGTGGTGCTAAATGTTATTGCATATATCAATGTATTGAAGGGTACCTATGAAAAAAGAGGTCATTATGAAATGGTTGAAAAAGTTGGTTTATACTGGCACTTTGTAGATTTAGTTTGGGTATTTGTATTTACCTTTTTCTACCTTATTTAATTTATTAACCTGTAAAAATATTATCTAAAATGGAACACATTGAACATTTGGAACACACAGAAACACCTAAAGACATGAAAAGCCAGATTTGGAAAACATTCTGGATTTTACTAGCCTTTACGGTTGTAGACATCGTTATTTACTTCATATTGCTATCAAACCACTCTATGTGGAAGAACTGGTTATTTATATTGCTTGGAGTTGTAAAAGCCTATTTTATTGTAGGTGTATTTATGCACATGAAATTTGAAAGAAAAACTTTGATGTATTCTATCATTGTGCCCATGATATTTGTGGTGTTTTTTGTTACCCTCATGATTATTGAAGGCGACTATACTAACTTACTTAGGTGGTTTAAATAATGAAAAGAAAAGGATTTTGGATAGCAACCGGACTACTTGTAGTTCCGGTTGTTATTTTTTATATGCTTAACGCCGGCACGATGAATTTTAAATCACTGCCTATTTATGGTGAAAGAATTTCCCCTGATGGCGTAAATCAAAAAGATACCATTTACTATCACATTCCTGATTTTAAAGGTTTGGATCAAAACGGCAAAGAATTTTCATTTAAAAACTTAGACGACAATATCTTTATCACCAATTTCTTTTTCGCTTCTTGCAAAGATGTTTGTCCTACCATGAACAGGAGACTATCTAAGGTTTACGAAAAATACAAGGAATTTTCTGAAGTACGCTTTGTTTCTTTTACTGTTGATCCTGCGCAAGATAGCATTGCCGTTTTAAACGCTTATGCAAAAAAATACAATGCAGATTCAAGCATTTGGCATTTTGTAAGAGCTGAAGCGGATGAGATATTAAAAATTGGACAAGGATTTTTATTACCCGTATCTGTTGAAGATAAAACAATTGATCACAGTCAGCAGTTTATACTAGTAGATAAAGAGAAAAGAATCCGAGGCGTGTATGATAGTTATAGCGATGTTGAAATTAAGCGTTTAGAAGAAGACATAAAAGTATTGTTATATGAATACCATCACCCAGCAAAATAAGGATAAAGCGTTTTTTAGAATTGCCATAGGCATCTCCATTTTTGTATTAATTGCAGTTATCGTTTTGAACCGAAAAGTACTGCCTACGCCAGCAGTAATGCCATCTTGGACCTACTTTTTACCAAAACTCAATGCATTTATCAATGGCACATGCAGTATTTTATTATTGCTTTCATTGTATTTCATTAAAAAGAAGGAAGTACTAACGCACAAGAAAATAAATTTGACTGCTTTCGTTTTGAGCAGTTTGTTTTTGGTGAGCTATATTTTGTTTCATTGGTTGGCCCCAGAAACTCATTATCCAGAAGGAGCGCCTTTCAGAAGCTTGTATTTCTTTATACTAATATCTCATATCATACTTGCTGCTTCCGTTTTGCCTTTGATACTTATCAGTTTTTATAGGGGCATACAATTGCAAGTAACATTGCACAAAAAAATAGTGCGTTTTGCCTTTCCTATTTGGCTGTATGTAACCGTAACTGGTGTGATAGTTTATTTAATGATTAGTCCTTATTATTCTCTTTAGTAGTTATATTCACTTATATTTACACCATGCGTTACAGCAAAATAATATTAGTACTTTTTTTATTAGCCTGTTTATTTACTATTAGTAGCGATGCAGTAGCGCAATGTGCTATGTGCAAGAGCAATTTGGAGATGGCCAGAAAAGATGGCGGTACGCAGGTTGGTAATACCTTAAACAATGGTATTATGTACCTCTTGGTTTTACCTTATGCCATTGCAGGAGTTTTCGGATTTATCTATTACAAAAAATACAAAGAGAAGAAAGCTGCAGAAAAAGCTACGTCACTTCAATCTTTAACATAGCCTAAAATTATGTGCGATAAGTATGAACCCAGTAAATTTTTGTCTATAGCCAAATGCAAATGTCCGCAATGCCAAAGTGGTAAAATGTTTAATTACCCGGCTTGGAATCTCAAGAAGTTTATGGACATGGATTCGGATTGCAAGGTTTGTGGGCTAAAGTATGAAATTGAGCCAGGTTTTTTTTGGGGTGCCATGTATGTGAGCTATGCCATTACTACGGGTATGATGTTGGTGCTTGGTGGATTTATATTATGGATTAGCAATGGCAATGCAGATTTTTGGGATTATATCATTCCCATAGTTGGCTCTATGTTATTATCGTCGCCATTAACCTACAGATATGCACGAGTGCTGATGTTGCAATTCTTCTCCCCTATCCGATTCAACCCTGATTTGGCAAAAAAGGTTTAAAATGAAAAGTCCCATCTTACTATATGATGGTTACTGTGTGTTATGCAATTTCTTTGTTAAGCTCATTCTAAGGTTCGAAAAAAAACCAGAGATTTATTTTGCTCCCTTAGATTCCAAAATTGCGCAAGAAATCATTTCTCAATTTCGGTTTGATCCAAACATGGATTCGATTATTTATTTCGACGGCAAAGAATGTTTTACCTATCACTTTGCGGCCTTTGAAATACTAAAACAACTATCTTTTCCAATTAACCTATTTGGCGCTTTTAAATCGCTCCCTAATTCGTTTAATAAGGCTATGTATAAATTTATAGCCAAAAAAAGATACAAGGTTTTTGGCAAATATGAAAGTTGCCCCATGCCATCTGCTAAATTCCGTGAACGAATGTTGGATGCTGATACCGATGCCACGGGAGAATTCTGAATTTTGATTCATAATGGGAATTATGATGTATCTGTCAATTTTCATCGTAGAATTTTGCCTCTAGCTTAACCTTTACACTTTTCTTACCTAAATACAAATAAGGACAAAATTGTATACTTTTGAGCTAGAATATAAAGGCTGTAAGAACATAGATATTGGAAAATGGAAAGTAAACCCAACAAATCGTTAAAAAATTTTGAAAATCTCATTTTTACTTTTCGCAGCCAACAGGTAATGGTAAATGGTGATTTGGCAGAAATGTATGGGGTAGAAACTAAGGTACTTAACCAAGCAGTAAAAAGGAATATTGATAGATTTCCTGAGGCGTTTAGGTTTGCTCTTACAACTACTGAGAAAAAGGAACTGGTCACAAATTGTGACCGGTTCGAGAATCTCAAACATTCATCAACGGCGCCATTTGTGTTTACCGAATTTGGCTATTGATTTACATGGCGAAAACAAACGTAACCAATAACCACAAGTAAATGGAAAAAATAATACTTTTTGACTTAAAATAGTTTCAAATTATGAAAGCAAATGGAAAAACAGTTCATGAAATTCTGATCAATGTTCCTGAGGAACGCGCAGAAGCGTTTAATAAACTGCATGAGGTAATTGTAAAAAACTTACCCAAAGGTTTTGAAACGGGCATCAGTTATGGTGGATTGGGATATGTAATACCACATGCCCTATATCCTGCGGGATACCACTGTAAGCCTGTTGAGCCGCTCCCATTTGCAGGAATTGCCTCTCAAAAAGGCTCCATCAATTTTTACCACATGGGTATGTATGCTGATCCCAATTTGTTAAAATGGTTCGAAACAGAACATCCAAAGCACAGCAAACAAAAACTGGATATGGGTAAAAGTTGTGTCCGCTTTAAAAAGGTGGATGAAATTCCCTTTAAACTCATTGGTGAATTAATGCGAAAAATGAGCGCAAAAGATTGGATTGAAAAATACGAAACATTGTATTTACCAAAACCTAAGGCTGTAAAACCAAAGCCGAAAGCTAAAGAGATTAAGAAGTAATTCACATTAAAATTGTACACAAAATTAATTTCTATAATAATACTTGTTGGATTACTGAGGAATTATTCATTTGGTCAAAATAAAGTTGTTACCATTTCTGGATTGATAAAGGATAAAGCCGACAAATCTGCTTTGCCCTATGTAAATGTAATTTTAAAAACAGAAAAAGATAGTGAATTTGTAACAGGAACTGTAAGCAATGACGAAGGTCGCTTTACACTTTCGAATATCAAGCCTAACAACTATTATTTGGAAATTTCATTCATCGGATATGTTACAAAAATTCAATCTATTTATGTTGGCAGCCTTTCAGATTTTTTGGATATAGCCATTATAAATTTAGAAAAGGACATCCATACATTGAGTGAAGTTACAATTTCGGTAAAGCAAGACGAAATAAGCAGTAAAATGGATAAAAAGACCTTTAAGGTTGAGGATAACATTAGCCAAAGTGGAGGCTCGGTTTTACAAACAATGCAAAATTTGCCCGGTGTAACAGTTCAAGATGGGAAAGTGCAATTAAGAGGTAATGATAAAATAACTGTACTGATCGATGGAAAACAAACTGCCTTAACTGGTTTTGGAAGCCAATCTGGTTTAGATAACATCCCTGCATCAGCAATTGAAAAAATAGAAATCATCAATAACCCTTCCTCCAAGTATGATGCAAATGGAAACGCAGGTATCATCAATATTGTAATGAGGAAAAACAAAGAAGAAGGATTTAATGGAAAAATTGGATTCACAACTGGTATAGGCTCCTTGTGGGTTCGGCAAAAAAACCTACCAAGCATAAGACCTCAATACCAATTTACACCTAAAATAAACCCATCATTATCATTGAATTATAGGAAAAAGAATTTAAATGCATTCTTTCAAGTAGATAATCTTTACACACAAACCTTGAATAAAAACGAATTTGTAACGCGAGTCTATGATGATGGACCCATTATCAATCAGCAATTAAAAAGAAACCGGAATACTAATTTTCTTACTTCAAAAATAGGTTTCGATTGGAGTATAAATGATAACAATACGCTCACAATATCTGGATTATTTGGAAGTGAAAAAATAATAGATAGAGGCGACCAACCCTTTTTTAATGAAGACAATACTGAAAGACTAAGATTGTGGCAGTTTTTAGAAGATGAACTAAAGACAACGGTTATGGCAACTGCCGCCTTTCAACATAAATTTAAACAGGCAGGTCATTTATTAAATATTGGCTTTAACTATACATTTCATAGAGAAGATAAAAATATTTTTATGATAATTTTTTACCAATCAAAACCGGTATAGATGCATTTAAATTGCTGTCCGATGAGCAAGTTTACGACTTTAATTTGGATTATATCAAACCCCTGAAATATGGTAGAATTGAAACAGGTATAAAACTTCGCGCGAGAAATATCCCTACCAATATGCAATTTATTCTTGGGATAAATTCAATATTAGATACCAATGCCGGTGGTTGGGCAACCTATGATGAATTAATTCCAGCCATTTATGGAAACTACGTTTATGAAAACAAAAAATGGGAAGCAGAATTAGGTTTGAGGGGTGAATATGTTAAAATTCAATATGAGGTAAATCCTAATCACAACACCTATAAAAGTGATGGATATAATTACACACAACCATTTCCTAACGCAAGATTGGCATACAAAATTAACAGTCGCAACAAAGTTTCCCTATTTTATAACCGCAGAGTTGACAGACCTAATGAAGTAGACATAAGAATTTTTCCAAAATACGATGATGCGGAAATAATTAAAGTTGGAAATCCTACCCTAAGGCCGCAATTTACCAACTCCTTTGAACTTGGCTATAAAACAAGCTGGGACAAAGGATATTTCTATGTTGCAGCCTACCAACGTGTGGTGGATGGCACTATAACTAGAATTTCAAGTGTTGTTCCAAACAGCAACTTAATTTATGCAATATTTCAAAACGCTGGAAGGAGCTACAATCAAGGAATAGAAATGGTATTCACACAAGAAATATCAAAATGGTATTCCATTAATTTAAACCTTAATGTATATCACAATCAAATCAATGCCTTTAGTGTTGAAAATAAATATCCTGTTCCAAATACCTTTGTAGCCGCCAAGCAAGAAATAGTTTCAGGAAATATAAAACTGAATAATACTTTTCATTTGCCTAAAAAAATTGACGCTCAGTTAACCGCAATTTATTTGGCTCCTGATATTATTCCACAAGGCAAAATTGCCCAACGATTCTCAATAGACCTTGGCATAAAAAGGAGTTTGCAAAAAGGTAAAGGCGAATTATTCTTAAACGCAACAGATATTTTTAATACCATGATTGTTAAAAAAGAAATTCAGGGACAAGGTTTTAAATATACTAGCACTGATTATTATGAAACACAAGTGATTAGAATTGGCTATAATTACAAATTCTAAGAAGAATATTTTAGGAAAAATAAAGTGGTACATGTAAATTCACCAATCGATGTTAAATGAATAAAAATATACGTACTATTAGGAAAAATTAATAATTGTATTCAATAATGCTTCAAAAACTACAATGCTTTTTTTACCTATTCCTTTTGGTTCAAACCGCCTTTGCACAGCAAGAAGATAGCACCATGCAAAAAATGAATGAGCTAGTGGTTTCGGCAGATAGGTTTGAAGAAAAATACAAAGATTTACCTAGGCAGATTGATTTGATTAACAAAAAGCAAATTCAATTGCTGAACCAACAAACAGCGGCAGATTTGCTTCAACAAACGGGTAATGTGTTTGTGCAGAAAAGTCAGCAAGGCGGCGGAAGTCCTATCATTAGAGGGTTTGAAGCAAATAGGGTTTTGTTGGTTTTAGATGGGGTACGATTAAACAACGCTATTTACCGCAGCGGACATTTGCAAAACGTTTTGAGGATTGACCAGAACATGTTAGAAAAAGCTGAGGTACTTTATGGTCCGGGCTCATTGATGTATGGTTCGGATGCTTTAGGTGGGGTGGTTCATTTTGTGAGTGTGAAACCCCAATTAAATAAAGGCATAACTGGAACTGTAAGTTCAAGATATAGTTTTATCAATAAAGAACTTACCAATGCTTTTGGCTTGAGTTATTCTAGTAAAAAATGGGGAGCTCTATTCAATTATACCTTTAGTGATTTTGGCGATTTAAAACAAGGCAAAAATAGATCTAGTGAAATTGGGAACTTGGGCTTAAGACCCACCTACCAAGCAAGAGAAAATAACAAAGATGTAATTAGGGTAAATGATGACCCCAACGTGCAAGTTGGTTCAGCATACCATCAAAACAACTTAATGACCAAGTTTATCTTTCAACCTAAAAGCACCCAACAACACATACTTTCCTATACGCAAAGCCAGACAGGCGATGTACCAAGATATGACAGGCTAACTGAAATGGCCAAGGATACGCCAGTATACGGAGACTGGTATTATGGTCCAGAGAAATTTAAATTATTGAGTTATCAATTTGAGGATTCGAAAAAAAGGTTGATAGCAGACCAAATAAAAATGGTTGCTTCTACTCAAAGAATTGAAGAAATTAGAATCAGCAGAAATTTTGGAAGCACCAAACAAACGCATAGAGAGGAAAAAGTAGAAGTTTATTCACTCAATTTAGACTTAAAAAAGAATTGGCTCATACATGAAATGAGGTATGGTTTTGAATATGTGAACAACAAAGTGAGTTCCAACGCTTATGCCAAAAACATCAATACCGATGCTTTAAGTGATGCAAGCACGAGGTATCCAGATGGAGGATCAAGTATGAATTGGGTTGGTGCCTATTTGAATTTCAATCATGAATTAACAGATAAAATTATACTATCTGAAGGGGTTAGGATCAATTATACCCAACTCCATTCAAAGTTTGTAAACAAGAGTTTTTATGAATTCTTACCTGATGAAATGAATCAAAAAAACATCTCAATTTGTGGTAATTTAGGACTGGTTTATTTATTAGGAAAAGAATCTAAAATCTACGCAAACATTGGGAATGCCTATAGAACGCCTAATGTAGACGATATGGGTAAAATATTCGATTCAAAACCGGGCAACAAAATGATTATTCCAAATGCAAATTTAAAGCCTGAACAATCGCTTACTTCTGAGATTGGAACACAATGTGCCATCAATAACAAATTAAGCCTTGCAGCCAATGTGTATTATACTGCTCTGGCAAATGCAATTGTAGCAGCTCCTACAAGTGTTAATGGAGTTGATAGCCTTTTTTATGATGGCAAAAAAACCGCGACCTATACACTGGTAAATGCTCAAAATGCATTGATCTATGGATACCATTTTCAAATTCAATATAACTTCAACAAAAAACTATCTTTTACTTCTGGAATTAATTATACCTACGGAAGAATTTTAGGCGACAGCATGATGCCAATGGACCATATTCCACCTATGTTTGGAAGAACAGCTATTGACTACAGGCATAAAAGATTCTCGGGTAGTTTCTATAGCTTATACAGCAAGGCAAAAAAGCTAGAAGATTATTATTTAGATGGAGAAGACAATATTCAATATGCTACTCCTAATGGCATGCCTGCTTGGATTACACTCAATATACAAGGTGGGGTTAAACTAACCAAAAAGGAAAATGTAATGCTTAACGTTGGCCTTGAAAATATTTTGGATCAAAACTACAGAGCCTTTGCAAGTGGCATGAGTGCAGCAGGTAGAAATTTATGGCTAAACCTAAGAATTAATTTTTAACTAGTTGTGAAGGCCAATACTGATCAATGAAGCCACGCCAATACCAAGGATTACAGCAAAAACCTTTTGTTTGGTGAAATGATGTTGCTCACTATTTTCGAATAGGATGGTGGTAGAAATATGCAAGAAAGTACCAATTACAAATGCCATAAAGTAATCGAAGAACTCTTCTTGGATGCTGTTTTTTAAGTATAAACTAAGGGCTGAACCTAATAAGGCCATTGAGCCATATATTAGGCTGATATTTCGCAAGGAGGTATTGCTTAAATGAATTCCTTTTAAGATACTAATTAAAGCAAAAGCCGCAGG
>Ga0209550_10001280_pt1 | contig 24245 bp, 27 predicted proteins | sample LauGreSuBDMM15SN_2_FD_187567 | JGI IMG/M metagenome (GOLD analysis project Ga0209550, IMG submission 187567) | Freshwater lake microbial communities from Lake Michigan, USA - Su13.BD.MM15.SN (SPAdes) (version 5) | ecosystem: Environmental > Aquatic > Freshwater > Lake | place: Lake Michigan... | reverse complement strand
GAGACTGAGCCAAGTTGTTTGCATATGCAGTCATAGCAGCCTTCATTGCTCCAAAACTTCCCGGACCAGCAAATTCTTCTTGCGCTGCAATTGTTGACAAACAAACAATGGAGCCGCCGCCTCCTGCTTCCATTATGGGCGCTAATACTTCTTGCGCACGCACAAGGCCCAACACGTCGAGTTCGAGGTTCTTGGTCCACTGTTCTTCGCCACGACCTGAAGCACCAGACATGTTGTGAATAAAAATGTCGCAGCCACCAAGTTGATCACTGGCTGTCTTCAGCCAAGTTTTGTACTCGTCACCATTAGAAGCATCGATGCCTGCACCAACAACCTTGGTTCCGTGTGCTGAAAGAGCAGCTACTGACTCGCTCACATCGCCACGCGCACAAATTGCAATATCGGCGCCTTCTTTGGCCAGGAGAGTTGCGATTGCAAAACCCAATCCACGCTTACCGCCAGTAACAATGGCTTTTTTCCCACGCAATCCAAGATCCATAATTTTCCCCAGTACTAGATGACTATGTGCCCCAGCATAGGGTAAGACCATGAGTAGTAGCGAAGTCGCAATAGTTACAGGAGCGGGTTCTGGAATTGGTCGGGCAACGGCCGAACTTTTCGCCTCCCGGGGTTATCGAGTGGTCGTTAACGACATTTCTAGCGACAGTCTGAAATGGGTGAGTGCGTCTCCAGATGCTCAATCGTTTCTCGCTCTTCCAGGCGATGTGTCTGATGGAGACCACAATGCGGCCTTAGTACAGGCAGCAGTGTCTCATTTCGGCGGATTATCGGTTTCTATATTGAACGCCGGAATGGTGGGAACTTTGCCGTGGGAAGACCCAGGCGCAGTAGAAAAGTTTGAACGAATCATGGCTGTCAATGTCACCGGCGTGGTTCACGGCATTCGAAACGCCGCAGAAGTGATGAAAAAAGCCGGTTCGGGTGTCATATTGGCAACGGCCTCTACATGTGGATTACGAGGAGACCCTGGCAACTACGCCTATAACGCATCTAAAGCCGCCGTGTTCAACCTTGTGCGCGCTGCGGCTGTTGACCTTGGTGTTTACGGCATTCGTGTGAATGGTGTCGGCCCAGGGCCAGTAGAAACGGGCATTACCGAGCGCCTCAAGGGTGTTCCTGGTGCAATGGATGAAATGGCTAAGCGCATACCACTACGGCGTTGGGGGCAACCGAACGAGCTCGCGGAAGCTTTCTATTTCTTGGCGTCTCCAGCAGCGTCATTCATCACTGGTACCACGCTGATGGTCGACGGTGGACACTCGGCACACGCAGCGCACTTCGACTTACGAGACAAGGCTTAACTGATCTAAATTAATTTAACCGTTACCAATCAAGTAGGGATCATGGCAGAAAAACTCATTACCAATTACGAAGATGTGACCGTTTATGGTCTCGATGCAGATGTCGAAACTCTCATGCTGTCACAGCAGAAGGAATTGACGTTTTGTTGGACCACAAAAGATGGTTCACCAATGGCTTCCATTTTGAGTTACTTCTATGCAGACGGAAAATTCTGGATGACGTCAGCTGCACATCGTAAGCGCGTTCCGGCAATCCGCCGCGACCCACGAGTTGCGTTGGTCATTACCTCTGCAGGCATGGAGATGGGCGGAAGCCGTACGGTTACTTACAAAGGAACTGCGCGCGTACTCGATGACGCCGATACAAAGAAATGGTTCTACAGGGCTCTCGCAGAAAGACTGTACGAAAAATTCGGTGAAAATCGCATCAAAGAATTTGCGATGATGCTCGATTCGCCCGACCGTATTGTGATTGAGGTAACGCCAGGCCTACGAGTTGGGTATGACGGCACAAAAATGGGCGCTGCCACCACGAGGTCTCGTGAAGCAGGAATTCTTAAGGTCGACTAAATCTTCAGTAGGCCCATCGCAATGTCACGTGTGATGTTGTAATCGGCCTTGCCACTTGGACTTCTGTAAACGGCATCAACAAAAATCACGTGGCGTGGGCACTTGTACGCCGCAAGAGTTTTGCGCATTTCTGTTAATAGTTCCTCAGCCGTGATAGAGGAACCAGGATTTCGCGAAACAACAGCTGTTACTGCATTTCCGAAGCGGTCATCGGGAACTCCAACAACGGTGCAATCGGCAATGCCCGAAATTGATCGTGCTACTACTTCTACCTCTTCCGGGTAAATTTTCTCACCACCGCTGTTGATGCAAACGGATCCGCGTCCGAGTAGTTGCATCACTCCTTGTGCATCAATCAACGCGTAGTCACCTGGGATGGTGTACCGCACGCCGTTGATCTCTTTGAAAGTTTGAGCGGTTTTTGCTTCATCTCGGTAGTAGCCCTGCGGCATAGGGCCCGAAACACCTAAAACTCCTGGCACTGTGCTTCCGCGGGGTAGCGGTTCCCACGTTTCATCGTTGAATGTTGTTGCATTGGGGGGAGCAATGAAAACAGCAGTAGCGATGGGGTCTTCATTTGGTGCGGTCATTGCAATACCAAACGGACCACCTTCACTTGCACCAAGCATGTCAATAATGGTTGCGTTCGGCATGTACTTCTGGAGCAACGACTTTTGATCGCCTGAAAAAGTGGCGCCAGAGGAAGTAATGCGAATGATGCTCTCCAGATGCGGAAGCGGCTGATTTTGTTCTACGAGTGTTTGTAGGTAACGAGTGATTGGTTTACAGAATGCATCGCCAACAATGGACAACTGCGTCACGGAATATTTTTCTGATAGATCGAGGAGTTCCTTGGCGTCAAATTTTCGTGATTTGAGAAGAATAACTTTCCCCCCAAGTACAAAACTAGACATGGCTAGAAATAGAGCAACACCATGCATGAGAGGTGCTGCGCAGAGGTTAGTAGGGCTCTTTTTTTCAGACGCTAGTTGAGCTGCAGTTTGACCAACTTGCTGCACTGTTGTGGGAATAGGTAGGCCTAATGCGTGGTAGCCAGAAAACGCAAGTACGCCAAAAAGATCTACGTGTCTCCACATCACCCCTTTGGGCATACCTGTCGTACCACCTGTGTAGAGGAACAAAAGATCTTCGCCAGAACGTTCGATACGTTGAGCTGGAATAGCGCTGGAAAGAACTTCTTCGTATTTGAGATGTCCTTTTTCTGGATTGAATTCTGGGCCAACGTCGTTTACACAGACAAGTGTTTTCAACAAGGGAACAAGATCTTTAATACCAACTAATTGCTCGGCTAGAGATGCATGATAGACGAGCACCTCTGATTCGGAATTATTGAGAATGTATGCAATTTCGCCTTGCAGGTAACGATAATTAATGTTTACTGGCGTTGCGCGTAGTTTGAAAAGCGCATAAATAGATTCGATGTATGCGGCATCGTTGAACAACAGCTGAGCAACTTTTGAGCCTGGGCCAACACCTTGTTGAGAAAACACCGATGCGAGTTGTGCCGATCGCTCGTCGAGTTCGCCCCATTTAATTTCTGCATCACCAAGTACAACAGCTACGTCGTTAGGTCGTTCATCGGCGAGTGCTTCCCAAAGAGTTGCCCAGTTCACGCTGAGTTCATTTATATTTTGCGACATTCGTACATACTTGCACTTAGGCAGGCTGTATTTCCACGTCTAAGATGGTCATATGCGTATCACTCTCATTCGACACGGAGAACCCGAATGGGTAAAAGATGGACTCAACGTCGATAACCCTCCTTTGACCCTCAAGGGCCGCGAACAGGCCGAGATGGTAGCGACGTATCTTGCCGACACTCGCTTCGATGAAATTTATGTCAGCCCGCTATTGCGTGCCCAGCAAACTGCAGCGCCTCTTCTTCAACAAAGTGGACGAACAAGCGTTACTGCCGATTGGTTACAGGAAATCCGCAACCCTATTTGGCATGGCACTCCTGTGGAGAAGGCAGTAGAGGCGTATAAAGAAGAACGTTCGCGGCCGAGTAACCAACGGTGGGGTGGTATCAACGGTGGCGAAGCGGTTTCCGACTTCGTCAAGCGAATCAACAGCGATTGTGCGCAGTTCTTGCAAGAACGACGCTACGAAAAAGCCGATAGTGAACTTCCCGTGTGGACCCATGGCAATACGTTGGACAAACACATAGCTTTCGTTGCCCACGCCGGAACAAATTCTGTCGTGATATGCCATTTACTTGGTTTGGAGCCAACACCATGGGAATGGGAGCGCTTTGTGCTGGGGCACGCGTCTATCTCTGAAGTTGAGCCACTTGCATTGTCAGATGGTGTCACTTTTTCATTGACTCGATTATCTGGCGTTGAGCATTTGCCGAAGAGTCACCGAACGGTCTGACCGCCTAGCTCCCTATAAGCAAAGGTCTACCATTAATAGATGACATCTTCCGATCGTGCACTAGACCCAGAAGCCCTGAAGCTTTTTTCCTTTAATGTGTTCTCTCAGTTATCAGGGGCTGTAACCGCGGGCATGATTCATATCGGCGACCAATTGGGTCTGTATCGCATTCTGGCGGCATCTGACGGTTTGACGAGCAAAGGTATTGCGCAAGAAGCAAACCTTTCTGAAAGATGGGTAAGAGAGTGGTGCGCTAATCAGGTAGCGGCGCGAATTGTGACAGCGGGGTATTCATATGAAGCTCACGAGGCTGCCGGGCACATTGACGAAAACACAACTTACAAACTCACACCCGAAGCAGTAGCAGTGTTGGCGAATGAAGAGCATCCAGCATTTGGCATGGGTATGTTCCATCGTCTCCCCGCTACCTTTGACAGGCTGAAAGATTTGCCGGAATCTTTTCGTACCGGTGTCGGTTTCGATTACGACGCGCACGGACCAGATGGTGCAGTTGGCATTGAGCGCTCTTTTGAACCGTGGAGTAATGCCTTCCTGGTGAATCTTGTGTTGCCGACGCTGTCAGGAGTGGTCGATAAGTTGACGGCCGGGATGAGCGTTGTAGACATTGGATGTGGAGCAGGGTCGGCTGTGTTGCTCATGGCGAAGCAGTTCCCGAAGAGCACTTTTGTTGGTATTGATATATCTGAGCATGCGCTTGCTAGGGCAGCGGAAAAGTTGGTTCAATCGGGTCTGAGCAACGTGAATTTTATGAATGCGAAAACGTCAGATTTGCCCAAGAACTCTTCAGTTGACTTCGTTACAACATTTGATTGCATTCACGATATGACGCATCCGCGCAAAATGATTGAAGATATATACCGCATGTTGAAAGAAGATGGATCATGGCTTCTCGTCGACATTAAAGCAGGCAATACGCTTCAGGAGAACGTCAATAAAAACCCTATGGCCGCATTGATGTATGGAATCAGTGTTCTCTCTTGCATGGCTTCTGCTTTGTCGGATCACAATGGAGAAGGGCTGGGAACACTTGGTTTTCCATCACTTTTAGCTGAGGATTTCGCACGTCAAGCTGGCTTTAGCTCCTTTCAACAATTAGATATTGCACACTCTGTTAACGCCTTTTATGAGATTCGGAAATAGTTACTTCTTCTTGCAAGCATCAACTGCTTTAACGATGGGAAATGGATTCACAGCGGCGCCACCTTTAGGGTGAACTTCGAAATGCAGGTGGTCGGTGTTGGTATTGCCAGTTGAACCAACGAAACCAATTACTTGTCCGGCCTTTACAGCTGTACCAGCAGCAACACCTGGGGCAATTGAATCAAGGTGGGCGTAGAAGAAGTAAGTTCCATCTGCAGTTGTAAGGCGTAAGGCGTTGCCAGATAATGAACTAGTAGCGGCGTCATAAGCTCGTGTGATCGTGCCATCACTGACGGCGAGCAATGGTGTTCCACGATTCGCAATGATGTCAACACCTTCGTGCTGACGTGTTGCGCCCCGTGCCTCTTGCCAGGTGTCAATGAAGTAGCAAGCTGGTTGCACAGGAAATACTGCAATTGTTACATCGAGAACTGGGCGGGGGAGAAGACCAAGCTCAATTGCCGTGTCTACGTCAACCTTGCCCGTTGCAACAATGTTCTTTATTTTTTGAAATGAGGTGATTGAAGCTTTTGTTCCATTACCAAATACTCCGTCAGCGCCACCCTTTACTTCGACGCCAGCAAGAATGAGCGCGTTTTGCAAAATCGCAACAGGTTCACCCTTTGCGCCTATGACAGGAAGTGTCTCTGGAGTGAAAGTGAGAACGGCAACTGGGGCTGGGGCCACTACTGGTGGTACCACTGGAACTGCTACCGGTGCAGGAGCAGCTACCGGCGTGGCTACTGGGGCTGCAGTCAAAAGACCAAGTACCTTCGCAGTTTTGCGGTCAAGGTTTCCCGTTGCCTTCAGGCCAACAACTTTCTGGAATGAACGCAATGTGGCACGTGTGCGCGGGCTGAAGGTTCCGTCGACCCCGCCCACAAGGGTGAAACCGTTTTTGAGGAGAGCAGCTTGCAGCGACTTCACATTCTCGCCGACCTCACCAAACTTCGGCAACCGGACACTTTGAGTCTGAACAGGAGTTGACGTAGCGGCAGATGCGCCTGAGGCACCAAATGCCGAAATAGCGATCGTGGCGACTAAAGCGATGGTGAAGGTCTTGATTGCTGAGGTGTGAGAAATACGCATGTGTTGCTCCTTGTGTGATCCACAAGAAACAACGGCACCCCTGAAGGGAACTTGAGTAAATTCTCACTTAAAATATTCATAAAAACACTGAGAGTGATATATACAATAGAAAGGCCACTATCAGTCATTCCAATATCACTCTGGGCATAAAAAAAGAGACCAATCTAAGGTAGGTCTCTTCATGGCTGTGGGGCCAAATGGCTTAGTTGCGTTCGATAATTTCCAAAATTCTCTCTGCAAAGAGCCATTCGCCATCAATTTTCACGTATTGGTCGATGTATTTGGCAAGTAGATCGCCGCGTGTACCGTCGGTACGTTCATAGCGCTCCCGAACGACAACATGGCCCGAACCGGTGCCATTTGCTTCGTCAATGTTGAGGGAAAAGTGTTCCGCAGTTTGAATGGTCCAGTTGAATGCACCCATAGCTGTGGTCCACAGGTCGACGATTGCTTTTTTGCCAAGTACTTCACGACCCATGCCGAGGTTCCAATGTGCATCGACAGACCAAGTAGCCCCCCAAATGCTCGCATCACGACGAATGACCCCGTCGCAATATTGATCAACAAGCCTGCGGATCGCAATTTCTGTTTCGATTGATAATTTGGTCACGCCATATCTACTTTCATCTCAAGAACTCGTAATAGTTCAAATGGTAGTGACTTTGTTGTCGTCACGGTTTGTCGGAGATTTACCATCCGGGTCTAACGTGGTTCTATGACGAACACCAAGGTAGTTACCTTTGATGAGTTGTTGAACGAATCAAGTCGCTTTGGTCGTAGTGCTTACATCGCTTCTGTCTCAAAGGCGTCTATTCCTTTCGTTTCGCCAGTGACTTTTTCTTGGTTTGGTGAAGATCTCTTAACTTTTCTCGCAAGCAATGAGCAAAAAGTTAAGAATTGCCGTGTGAATTCTGAAGTTAATATTCATTTTCCTGTTTCGCAGGAAACTAATTGGGACAGTTTTCTTTTGTGGGGAAAAGCTCACATCGTCTCCGACACACAAGGCAGAGATTTCCTATGGGACAAAATGGGATACGACTGCAACCTCTTTGAACCAGGGGGTCCAAGTGCCGATACGCATGTCTTCATGCAGATTCGTCTTCACAAGGGTCTCATTTTGCGGCGCTACGGAATAGACGGTCGAGAGGTATGGAGACGTGAATCGTAAGATTTCTCCACGTTCATACGAGAAGTTGTGCCTAGCTTCGTATCTGTCACTTTTTGCAATTGTTGTTACCGGCGGTCTCGTGCGTCTGACCGGCTCTGGTTTGGGGTGCAGCGACTGGCCTCAATGCAATTCAGAACGATTCATCGACGTCTCGTCAGTACACGGCGCAATTGAGCAGGTGAATCGACTATTCACAGGTGTAGTTGCAGCATTGGTCATTGCTGCAGTTTTGGGTTCCTTGTTTCTTGTAGAGAGAAAACGATCACTCACCCAACTGTCGCTTGGCCTAGTAGTCGGTGTACTGGCTCAAGTGATTCTTGGAGCAATTGTCGTTTTAACGGGTTTGAACCCCTTCGCAAATATGGGGCACTTCCTACTTTCCATGGTGCTTATAGGCAATGCAATTGTTTTATATCGACAGTCTCGAATGGGAAAAAGTCCTGTTCTCGACAGTTCTTTACAAGAAAGAAAATATTTATCACTCATTGGAATTTTGTTTGCGCTTGCTGTGATATCTGGAACTGTTGTTACTGCAACTGGGCCACATGCCGGCGATGAGAACGCTGTGCGTTTCGGGTTCTCCATAACATCTGTTGCACGTGTGCATAGCTTTTTCGTTTTACTCTCACTACTTGTACTGCTGCTTGTTCTACTCAAAGTGCGAAAAAGCCCCCAAGCGAGGGAGTTCCTTGAACAAAGGTTGGCAGCATTTCTAGGCGTAGGAATGCTGCAAGCGCTTGTGGGTTATGTTCAATACTTCAACGGAATTCCAGTTATTTTGGTTGCAACGCACCTCTTTGGTGCAGCTCTCATTTGGTCGTTAGCAGTTGACACCATCACTGTGTCGGGAAGTGGCTTATTGCATGCCAGAAACCAGTCATCGTCTCGTTAATAATTTGCGCCACCGGCTTTACAGACGTGATTCGACCGGCGACTTGACCCGTCAGAGCAATGGATGATTCCATATCGCCCCCAAAATATAGGTCGGTCATATTGGCAAAATTTTCAAGACCAACGTGGTCTTCATGTTCAAGGAGAGTTGTTTTCTCGGTTCGTAGAGCACGTAATGCTGGTCGTGAAAACCGGTTGAGAAACACGGTGTCGGTTTCCTTAGCGTTAATAATTGCTTGCTTCCAATTTTCGTGTACTGGGCTCTCTTTGGCAGACACCATGCGTGTTCCCATCTGCACGCCTTCTGCGCCTAACGCGAATGCGGCAGCCATCGATTTACCATCTGTTATTCCGCCAGCAGCAATAACCGGAATTTCTACGTTTTCGCACACCAAAGGAAGCAGCACCATTGTGGCCACGTCTTTCGGGTTCTTGAAGCCACCGCCTTCGCCACCTTCAACTACCAGACCATCAACTCCAGCATCTTGGGCTTTTAACGCTGCAGCCAATGTGGGTACAACGTGAAACACCTTGAGTCCGGCTGATTTCAATTGTTTAGTGTACTTATTGGGGTCGCCAGCAGAGGTTGTCACCACTCGTACGCCTTGCTCTACAACAAAATCGGCAATCGATTCATCGCGCACAAAAAGTTGTGCAATATTGACGCCAAAAGGATGAGGCGTAAGTTCTTTCATTTGCAAAATTTCTCTACGTACCGCGACGAGATCTCCTGAAGACGTCTCGATGATGCCAAGTGCTCCGGCATTTGACACGGCCGAGGCAAGAGCTGAGCGAGCTATATAACCCATAGGCGCTTGAACGATGGGGTAAGGGATATTGAGAAGATCTGTTATTCGATTGCGGATGGGCGACGGCATATTTTGGTCCATCCACATATATTTGCACATTTCGCATCGGCTAACTTATGTGAATGGCTCATTCGGACACACCTCAAGAAGTTCTCTATGAAGTTGCAGACCATATTGCAACAATTACGCTCAACGCTCCCGAGAGAATGAACACTATTTCTAGTGCAATGCTCGAACAGATGACTGAGGCATTTTTGCGTGCTGAGAAAGATAGTGATGTGCGCTGTGTCATTCTCACTGGTTCGGGAAGGGCATTTTGTGCAGGCCTCGATCTTGCTTCGCAGATGTCTGGCCCGAAAGATGCTCTGGGAGGTTTAGGTAGCATCGGTGCAGGAGCAGGAGAGTTCGACATACGTAATGCACCTCCCGTGGTGCTGCACAATATGGACACGCCCACCATTTGTGCATTAAACGGTGGAGCTGCTGGATATGGGCTCGATATGGCTTTCGGGTGCGATATTCGCATTGCAAGTACGACTGCAAAACTGAATCCTGGTTTCGCAAAGCGTGGCATCGTTCCTGAAAGTGGCGGAACATGGTTGCTTCCCAGGATGATTGGTTACGCCAAGGCTGCCGAAATTTCATTGACGGGCAAAACCCTTACTGCCGATGAAGCATTATCGCTGGGCATTGTTAATCATGTAGTCGCCCCCGACCAATTGCTCACATTTACCCGCTCAATGGCAGCTGATGTTGCAAGCAATGCTCCACTTGCAGTGAGGGCAATCAAACGCATGATGAGAGCTGCTGAGACAGAGACATTTGAGCAAAACATTCATCACGTGTTTTTACAGCTTTTGCCATTATTCAAAACTAAAGATTTCCAAGAAGGCGTTGCAGCATTCATGGAGAAGAGGGATCCTCATTTCATTGGAAAATGAAGTCGAGTGGGCAGAGAACCTGCTCAAATTACGCCAGCCGTATTCACATAAGGATATTGAGGCAGGGCAACGTGCGCTGATGAAAACCGCTCATCCTGATGCAGGCGGCTCTCATGCTGCGTTCATAGAGGTGACCAGGGCTACGCAGATACTGCTGAACACAGAGCGAACTTCCAAACGAACATCAGATGTTTCCTACGATGGGTCAAAAAGTGATCACCCATCTTTTACCATTGATGTTTTGCCAGTGGAAGCGTATGAGTACATTTATGTAGCCGCGAACGTATTAGGACAATTAGCAGACGAAGATCCTCCGTATTCGTTGCAGGTATTGCTGAATGATCCGCAGCATTGTTGGTGCTTGGTGACTGTTGTACCCGAAGCCGGAGGATCCATAGTGAGCATCACGGTCCATAATGCCGACGACAGTCAGAACCGAACATTCAATTTGGAGGCAATCCGTGACGTCTGGGTAAGCACTATCAATGAGGTGCAGCTGCCTTAAAGAGTCGATCACGAATGGCTTTTCCAATGTCAGTCGATTCAGGAAGTAATACAAGAATCTCATGAGGTTGAAGCGCATCTGCATCGCGCAGTAACGAATACAACTCTCGTGCATAAAGTTTCGGGTCTTCGTGCCCGGTTATGGAAACGTAAGGAACTTTGTTCACATCACATTGGTTTGCATAGGCGAAGAGCGAATCTTTGGTCTCGAATAATTTCACACCTGCACGCGGAGCGTAATGAGAAAGTTTCATTCCTGGAGCACGAGAATCTCCATTGATTTCTTCAGTGGCAATGACTCCAGTTGGTGTTAACGCTGCATTGACAAGGTCTAATGTAATTGCACCTTGACGAAGAATAGTGGGCGGGTTCACAGTGCAATCGACAATTGTTGATTCAATGCCAACTGCGCATTGTCCACCATCAATAATGGCGTCGATGAGATGACCCATATCGCTTAATACGTGTTCCGCAGTTGTTGGGCTAACGGAACCGTAAAGATTTGCTGAAGGTGCTGCAATTGCCCCGGAAGCTATTTGCGAGAACGCGGCGAGCACCTTTTGAAATGTCTCGTGGGCAGGCACGCGTAGCGCAACCGTTTCTCGGCCTCCTGTTATTTCATCAATAACTTTGCTCGATCGTTTTACAAGAAGTGTGAGTGGTCCAGGCCAGAATGCAGATCCGAGAGTTTCTGCCACTTCATTAAAATCACTTGAAAATGTGCGCGCACTCTCGATGTTTGTTACATGGATGATGAGCGGGTGACCTGCTGGCCGTTTTTTTGCGGCAAAGATTTTCTGTACTGCTGAGGAGTTGGATGCATCGGCTCCCAGGCCGTAAACCGTTTCAGAAGGAACTGCTACTAATCCGCCTGAAGAAAGAATCTCTACGGCTTTGGCAATATCGGTAACGCTGTTCTGTAATTGCAGACACTGGCGTGCTTCATCATTCACGAAAATTCTCTTCCAGCCATTGAACCAAAGCATCAATGAAACCAAACGAGTTGGGTGTAGCGAAATGATCGGTGCGCGGAAGAATTTTCAGCGTTGATGAGGGCATTGCTGAACTGAGTTTTGCAGAAGGGAAAGCGAAGTCCTTATCACCAATGGCGACAAGAGAAGGCTGTGTCAAAGTAGATAAACCAGCTGTAGTTATATCTTCTGATGGGGTCCGTCTTAATACTGCTGCTAGTGCAACCGGATCATTATCTTCTCGATTGCCATATTGACCGAATAATCGAGCGACGTTGTCGCTGGGGTCAGCACGGCCTTCTAACCCCGCAAGGATCCTTTCGGTTTCCTCAGGCTGATGAGGCTCGAAGACTCCGTCGCCTATTCCGGCGAAACACAGACCAATAAAGCGCTGAGGAGAACGAATAGCGGCTCTTGCCAAAGTGAGTGCTCCTAGGGAAAAGCCAACCGCTATGACGGGTTCCAGAGGGAGCTGCGACAAGAGGTAACCCGCTAGATCTGCATATGCAGCAGGCTCATGGGGTTTTTCTGCGGTGCCGTGACCGAGAAGGTCGACGCCCTTTACAAGGAAACCAGATTCGGACACGATGTCGGTTACGCCCGGCTCTTGCCACGTACTTAGGAAAGATCCGCCCCATCCATGGATGAGAACCACTGTTTTCTGACTCATAGAGGCATATCCTAAGACAAGTGCGTTTTTTAAGCGAGCTTCCCGCCCATGACCTGACCTATAACGACGTGTTTATGGTCCCTAGTCGGTCAGATGTCCCCAGCAGATTCAACGTAGATCTCACTACGCCTGATCTCATAGGAACAACAATCCCAGTTGTTGTAGCCAATATGACAGCTGTTGCTGGCAGACGAATGGCCGAGACCATTGCGCGAAGAGGTGGGCTAGCAGTGATGCCCCAAGACATTCCACTTGACATTATTGAGTCTGTTACTCGTTTTGTGAAGAGTTGCCACGCCGTATATGAAACACCCATCACTCTTGCACCTACAGATACTGTTGGCAATGCTCTAAGTCTCATCCATAAGCGTGCGCACGGCGCAATTATTATTGTTGATGAGTCAAATAAACCAATTGGAATTTTCACAGAGCACGACGCTTCTGGTTTTGATCGATTTACACAAGTACAACATGTAATGAACAAAGACATCATTTCGCTCGACGATCAGATGTCGCCAGAGGAAGCTTTTAACTTTCTCACCGATCATCGTCTCTCTTTTGCGCCAGTAGTAGACGGAAGTGGCGCACTAAAAGGTTGCATGACGCGTAAAGGCGCACTGCGCAGCACCATTTATAAGCCAGCATTGAATGCAGAAGGTAAATTCATTGTCTCTGTTGCTGTGGGCATTAATGGAGAAGTTGCATCACGTGCAAAGAGCCTTCACAACATGGGTGTAGACGTTCTTGTTATCGACACTGCACACGGACACCAATCAAGAATGATTTCCACCATTGAAGCGGTGCGCAAGGCTGTTCCGAACGCAACCCTTGTAGCTGGAAATGTAGTGACACCACAAGCCACCCGCGATCTCATCTCGGCAGGCGTAGATATTGTAAAAGTTGGAGTTGGGCCTGGCGCTATGTGCACTACACGCATGATGACAGGCGTGGGCCGCCCGCAGTTCAGTGCTGTTTTGGAATGTGCGCAAGCTGCTCGAGACCTTGGCAAACATATATGGGCCGACGGTGGTGTGCGTTACCCACGTGACGTTGCACTAGCTCTTGCCGGTGGTGCAGCAAGTGTGATGTTTGGTTCTTGGCTAGCCGGTACTTACGAGTCGGCAGCCGACACTTTGCGAGACACTGAGGGTCGCTTGTATAAAGAAAGCTTCGGTATGGCTTCAAATCGTGCTGTACGGAACAGAACAAGCACTGAAACTGCTCTGGACCGCGCACGTAAAGAGCTTTTCGAAGAAGGCATTAGTACTTCTCGTATGTACCTCGACTCTGATCGGCCAGGGGTGGAAGACATTGTCGATCAAATTGTCGCTGGCGTACGTTCTGCCTGCACATATGCCGGTGCATCAAATATCAACGAATTTCATGAGCGTGCAGTGGTGGGTATCCAAAGTGCTGCTGGATACGACGAAGGACGTCCTCAAGGAACTACCTGGTAAACAGATGACCAAACGCCTACGCATAGTGGCAATAGACGGCCCTGCAGGAGCCGGAAAATCAACAATTGCCCAAGCTTTGGCGCTAGCTCTCAATATTCCGTACCTCGATACCGGTGCGATGTATCGGATGGTCACTTATGTGGCTTTACGGGATGGTGTTGACCTTCAAGATGAAAATACCGTGGCTGATGCAGCGAGGCGCATGAAAGCCGTCATGTCTACAGATCGTTTTCTTGTCGATGAAGTAGACGTGACTGACATCATTCGTGGTCCGCAAGTGACTGAAGCAGTGAGCATTGTTGCTGCTCTTAGTGCGGTTCGCAATGAACTGAGAACTGCACAACGGATATGGGTCGCCAATGCTGGCGGTGGAGTAGTTGAAGGTCGCGATATTGGCACTGTCGTTTTCCCCGACGCAACCCTTAAGGTCTTTCTCACCGCGTCACCAGCGGTGCGTGCTCAACGTCGCGTTGCGCAATCAGGCGGTGATGTACTGGTCATAGAACAACAAATCCGTAAACGAGATCACCTTGATTCAACAAGAGCCGATAGCCCCTTGCGCGAATCTAAAGATTCGCTATTCATTGACACTACTAATTTGAGTATCGATAAAGTTGTGCAGCAAATTACATCTTCGGTGGCGACCATAGAGAGTTCCATGAATGAGTGAAGTAGAGAGTTTTTTGGCGGGTGAAGGTCTCGGCAGTAAAGCGTTTTACCGTTTTGCACGTTTCATTATTAACTTGCTCTGCAGAGTTTTTTGGCGTGTGCGCGTGACTGGTAGAGAAAATATTCCATTGTCAGGAGCCTTTGTACTTGCTCCAGTACACAGGTCAAATATTGACACCATGTTGGCCTGTACGGTGACGCCTCGCCGCATGCGCTACATGGGAAAAGATTCTCTGTGGAAAAATCCCGTAACAGGTTGGTTATTTTCCGCGCTCGGCGGCTTTCCGGTTACTCGCGGAACCGCAGATCGAGAAGCTCTTCGTCGCTGCGTTTATGTGCTTCAAAGTGGTCAACCTTTGGTGATGTTTCCTGAGGGCGAACGTAAGTCCGGGGCAATTGTTGAAAAGTTGTTCGACGGCGCCGTCTATGTAGCTATTAAGGCAAACGTTCCCATCATTCCTGTCGGAATTGGCGGCTCAGAATTAGCAATGCAAAAAGGTTCAAAGATGATACGACCCGTACGTTGCGCAATGGTTATCGGAAAACCAATTGATGTGGGCACTAGCGATGGTACGCGAACAGCACGTTCCTCGGTCAAAACTATTTCCGAGGAATTACAGGTGTCATTACAAAACGTTTTTGATGCTGCTCAGAAGTCAGTTGAGCCGAGAAGGTTGAAAAGATCTACCAAGTAGTCAGGATCTTTTGTTCCACACATTTCGCGTACTGAATGCATTGAAAGTTGTGGCACACCAACATCGATGGTGTCTATTCCTAATCGCGTAGCGCTCATTGGCCCAATAGTGCTTCCACAAGGCATCGCGTTATTTGCTACAAAGTCTTGAGTAGGAATGTTCGCGCGACGAGCTGCATCAACAACGCGGGAAGCTATTTCTCCATTTGTTGCATAGCGCTGGTTCGCATTTCGTTTGATCACTGGCCCTAAATTGACCATAGGAGCATGCTGCTGGTCATGTTTTTCCAAATAGTTAGGATGAATAGCATGCGAGTTGTCGGCGGACACCATGACAGATTTCTTGGCAATTGCTGCGAAACTCTGAGAGGCTTTTCGCTCGTGCAACAGTTCTCCTAGAACGTGCTCCAGAAGCGGCCCAGCAGCGCCATTAATGCTTTGTGAACCGACCTCTTCATGATCAAAAAGAGCTACAAGAGTCGGCTGAGTTGGTTGAGTATTTTCAATGAGGCTTTTCACCGCTGCCCAACACGAAACCTGGTTATCGAGCCGCCCCGATACAAGAAACTCACCCATGGCCCCCAGCACGACCGATTTCTGAGTATCAAACAATTGCAGTTCGAAACCGGTGAGGAGAGATGGCGACACTTCGCACTTCTCACATAACCATTGCGTGAATAGCAACGAGGTATTCGTGCCCCATATTGGTTTCATGTGATTTTGCCGATGAAGCATCAAGCCTTTTTCTGAGATCTCGCGGTCCAAGTGGATTGCCAGCTGAGGGATGCGAGCGATGGGCTCATCAATGGAAATAAGTTTGCACTTTCCATCGGCGAAATAAAGAAGACCTGCGACTCCGAGATCTCTATCGAGCCACGAGTTCAGAAGTACGCCTCCGTATATTTCAACATTTAACTGCGACCATCCGAGTGTTGTCGATGTGCTGTTGGGCTTTAAATGTAGACCAGGCGAATCGCTGTGTGCACCAAAGATCAGCACACCTTCAGGAGTAGTTATTTCCTGTGGCCAATGCCACGCAATTAATGCACCACCACGGGTGACAACCCCTTTGTCTTTTGCGAAGTGGGAACCACCAGCATCTTTATAGGTCTGTGAGGCGTACCCAACTTGCTCGAGCTCATGAGAAGCGCTGTTCACTACGTGAAACGACGTAGGGCTCACGTCGAGAAACTCTTGTAGTGAAATCATTAGTTATCCCTTTTGGAAGAGACCCATTGGTAAACCAGTTCCACGAAGATGGGAAGTTTCATTGATGGTCACAATTGATCTTTCACCACTTCGAGCCGCAGCTACACGATGGATGGAGGTGTAGTTCGGATAGAAGAAACCTTGTTGGTAGTTGCTGAGTCCAAGAATGTACGTGAGATATGCATTGATTACCCCTCCATGGCACACGATGGCAATGCGGTGTCCTGAATGAAGATCAATGAGTTTGTCAACGGCCCCAATAGTGCGCTTGTTGAATTCATCAGCCGACTCCTCGGGGACATTCCATTCACCTCTGAGCATGGCTTGCCAACGTGGGTCGTTTGTAGCCTTGAGTTCTTCCACAGGTACGTATTCATTCGAGTTGCGATCCCATTCAGCCACATCATCAATGAGTGTGACTGCCACTTTTTGCAAGGCGGCGAGCGGAGCAGCTGTTTGCTGTGCCCGACGAAGCGGGCTGGCATAAACGGCATCAATCTTCTCCGTGGCGAGGTACTTCGCTAGATGTTCAGCTTGCAAAAGACCTTCCGGCGCTAATTCGGGGTCGGCAATTCCTTCCGTGAGCTCGCGGCGGACGGGGAGTGCGTGACGAATGATAAGAAGTTCCATGGAGCCTCTACGTTATTGCACAGACACCAATTTCATGAAGCCGAATGCTTAATTACTTAACTGCTTAATTTTTGCAGTATCGATATTGATGTCCTGACCGAAAAAGGTGCAGTTCACTGAAGCGGCACCTGCATTCTCCTGAACCTCCTGCGAAATCTTTTGTGCACAGTCGGCCAAAGAAGCTCGTTGTGAGTAGGCAGCCCCTCCAACCAAGGTCAAAATGATGGTGAAGATGATTTTCGTGACCACAGAACTAATGAACTTCAAGATGAGCAACAAAAGAATGACGCACACCGCAATTGCGATGAGCGAACCATTTTTGGCTTGGTCTACCGTCAGTGAACTGGTAATGCTTTGAAAGTCCATGAGGAAACCTTAGCGGTCACTCATATCGCAGATGAGGACATCTCTTTGGTGGGAATACAGTAACTTCTGCATATGGCTAATGTCTCGCTTACCCCCAGTGGTCCACCTGAAACTGTTTTGCCAGTTGACCCACCGAATGTTCAACAGCTCATTAATGAGATCTCTACATCGCTCACCCTTGATCGGGCAAAGTTATTGCAACTTGTATCCCTCGCGCCGCGGTCGCCGAGCGTATGGGCGCTGTATGGCCAACACGGCTTAGACACGTTAGAAAGCTATGCCGCGTATCGCGTGGGTTATCACCGTGGCCTCGACATGCTGCGTGCCAATGGTTGGCGTGGCTCTGGTTTCGTGAGGTGGCAACATCCAAGCAATAGAGCTTTCCTTCTGTGTCTCTTGGGGCTGCAAGTAAATGCAGAGCACATCGGCGAAGCCGATGAAGCAGAACGATGCCGATTGTTCTTGTTGCAGTTGGATCCGTCTGGAGTTCCCGAAGACAAATGAATTCTTTGTGGGCAATATTGAACGGGGGACAAAGTTCTCGGTTTGGATCCCCGAAGTATTTAGCTGAACGTAATGGTGAAACGTTCTTAGACATCTCGTTGAAAAGAATCAATGAGGTAAGTAGCGGCGCCGATCGCATTGTTCTGAGTGGTGGGCCTGCGCCGGACGCGGCATGGGAAGTGGTGGCAGACAGTGCCCATTACTCAGGGCCCGTCGCTGGTTTGCATTCGTTATTGCTCGTCGCGGCACAGGCACAGTTTGACGTAATGATTGTTCAGCCAATCGATATGCCGATGCTCCAACCTGATCATCTTCGCTTATTGCGAGATCAGGCATCTCGCGTTGAAGGAATCGTTGTCGCCGAATCAGAGCGTTCTCAAGATCGGCACTGGGTATTGGCTGGCGTACATTGCTCTCGATACCAAGACGCTATTGCCCATATTGAATCGGGTGCGGGTGGTTCTTTAAAAAATCTATGGTCAGCATGTGCGTGTGATTTCATCAATTTTCCCGATGAATTTCTCGTTAATGTCAACTACCCCGAAATAACGGATGAACGGTAGTGATGTCGTTACGTATGAAAATGACTAGCATTGGAAAATGGCGATAGAGGAAATATCGGTGGCCGAGCTGCAAGGCTTGTTGCCCAACATTGTGCTCATTGATGTACGTGAAACAGATGAATATGAGTCTGGCCACGTTCCTGGATCAATTTCAATTCCGCTTTCAACGGTGCAAGATAATGTTGAACCGTTTCTTGCACAGAAACCGACTTACGTCATTTGCCAAGTGGGCGGACGCAGCATGCGGGCATGTGAATTCGCTGAACAAAGTGGCGCTCTTTGTATAAACATTGCGGGTGGCACAGGGGCATGGATCCAGTCGGGCTTCGATGTAGTACTCGGTGAATTGCCAAATATATAAATGAAAACTACTTATCGTTGGGTAGACGAAGACCATTCTGTGTTGGCTCTAGCAGAGCGTTTGCGGGCCGTTCCGAACTACGCAATTGATACAGAGTTCCATCGCGAAAAGACATATTTCCCACAACTTGCTCTTATTCAGATTCGCGTGGAAGATGATACTTATCTTCTTGATGCTCCTCATCTCTCTGCTTCTGCGGTCGCAGACTTATTCAAGAACAGCGCTGTAGCAATCGTCCATGCAGCTCAGCAAGACCTCGAGATACTTTCCCTTGCGTGTGGATCAAAACCAGAATTGATATTTGATACTCAAATAGCTGCTGGTTTCATCGGCTATTCCACGCCTTCACTTGCCTCATTGGTGCAACGTGAATTAGAAATTTCACTTCCGAAAGGTGACCGTCTCACCGACTGGCTGCGGCGCCCGCTCACGAGTGACCAATGTTCATACGCGGCAAGCGATGTTGAACACCTTCATGATCTGTACAGAGTCATTAGTCTTCAGCTACAAGAATTGCAGCGGGAGAGTTGGGCCCTTGATGCATGTGCAGAATTGGTCAAGCGTCCGACACAACCAGTTGACCCTGCGATGGCTTGGTTACGGATGAAAGATGCACGCACCCTGAAACCGAAATCTCGAGGTGTTGCTCAATCAGTGGCGCAGTGGCGAGAAGAACGCGCTCAGAAACTCGACGTTCCGGTCCGTCAAGTACTTCCAGACCTCGCGCTGTTGGGAATTTCTCAAAAATCTCCACAAAATCATGATGAGTTATCGCAATGCAGAGGTGTTGATGGCCGGCACCTCAAGGGCGCCATTGCTAGTGAAATATTGGCTGCGGTCAACAGAGGCCGCGAGGCGACAGCAGAGTTCCCGGTGAACGACGTAGAGGATTTCGACCGTGACTTGCGCCCTGCCGCAACTCTTATTTCAGCGTGGATTAGCGAAGTAGCGGGAAAGACCAGCATTGAAACTGCTCTGCTCGCTACCCGTGCAGACATCATCGATTATCTACGTGGCAATAGTCACGCTCGATTGCGTATTGGATGGAGAGCCGAGATCATCGGATCTGATCTCGATGACCTACGAGAGGGTACAGCTGGCATTTCCTTTGACGGGAAAGGGGGGCTACGCCTAGTGCGGGCTGCCCCAGAGGAGAACTTCGAGCATTAGCGGCATTCTGTGGCCTGCCTGCGATACAATATAAAACTGTTGTATCCAATGCGGTGTTGTGCCGTTAGTTAGGTTGGAGCCCTCTCGTGAAAAAGGGTCGTCATCGTCGCTTCGAAGAAGCGCGTAAATTAAAGCAAGCTGGGCCTAGTGCCGCAGATCTCGGATTCAGTGAACAAACATCTCGCACGAAGAGCGAAGATGATGAATACGCTGCAATCGCCGAGAAATACGGAGTTCGATTCGACGACGAAGAAGACGAAGACGACGAACGTTCCGAATTTTAAATTAGGCCTCTCGCGCTCATCCCCTTATTCAGTCAGTTCTCGCAGCTGCCCCTCACCCATTACTGATTGTTGATCATTATGACCCCACGTAGAAATATTGCCCTTGTAGCCCACGTAGACCATGGAAAGACCACGCTTGTCGACGCCTTGTTGCGCACCACTGGTACGTTCGCTGCCCACCAGGCCTTAGTCGAGCGAGTAATGGACTCCGACGACCAAGAACGCGAACGTGGAATCACTATTTTGGCCAAAGCCGCTCAAATCACCTACAAGGGAACTTGTATCAACTTGGTTGACACCCCTGGTCACGCTGACTTCGGCGGGGAAGTAGAGCGAGCACTGCACATTGTTGACGGCATCGTTTTGCTCGTTGATGCTGCTGAAGGCCCGTTGCCACAAACTCGTTATGTGTTGTCGAAGGCCATGGAAGCCAATCTTCCTGCCATTGTTGTGTTGAATAAAGTTGACCGTCACGACGCCCGCACCCAAGAAGTGCTCGAAGAAGTAGAGCAACTTTTTCTCGATCTCGCGAAGACTGATGTACAACTTGCTTTCCAGGTCATCAGTGCCGTGGCGCGCGAAGGTAGGGCAATGGTTGGCGTAGGAATGCCAGCGCCAGATGCCGACCTGTCTGCGTTGCTCGATTGCATGTTGACACTTCCAGCACCATCAAGCGACCCAAATGCCATCTTGCAAGCACTGGTAACCAACCTAGATGCTTCTGAGTATCTGGGTCGCCTCGCTATTGGTCGCGTATATTCCGGAACCTTGAAAAAGGGTGAGACCGTGGCAGTAATGCAAAAGCCAAACGAAGACGGTACAGAGAACGTCATTCGTCGTCGCCTCACGCAGCTTTATGCGTTCGACGGCATTGGTCGTCGTGAAGTCGACTCCGTTGAAGCTGGTGACCTCTTTGTTGTTTCTGGAATTCCAGAAGTTCAAGTGGGCGACACTCTGTGCACTATCGACCAACAAGTTCCATTGGCACGACTTAGCGTTGATGAACCAGTTATTCGCATGAGTTTTGGAGTGAACACTTCACCCTTGGCGGGACGCGAGGGTAAATACCTCACCAGTCGTCACCTCAAGGAACGTCTCGATCGTGAAGTATTAGGAAACGTGTCAATTCGTTTGACCGACACCGATTCTCCAGAAATTATTGAAGTTGCTGGCCGTGGAGAATTGCAACTGTCTGTGCTTATCGAAAATATGCGACGAGAGGGTTACGAGCTTCAAGTGAGTCGCCCTCAAGTGGTCACGCGAGAGATAGACGGCAAACGTCAAGAGCCACTCGAAAATGGCGCTTGCGACGTACCCGACGAGCATGTGGGTGTTGTCACCCAAACCTTGGCACCACGTAAAGGCAGGGTAACCGATATTCGCCCCGGCGATATTGGCCGCACAATCATCAGTTTCGAGGCTCCTTCACGAGGTCTCATCGGTTTTCGTTCCGAGCTCATTACCCAAACACGTGGAACTGCTCTCATTCATATGAACCATGCAGGCTGGACTCCATGGGTAGGAGAACTTCCGCAACGTCTTGGTGGCGCCATGATTGGTGACCGCATGGGCAAAGTAACTGCGTATGCACTCGACAACCTGCAGGCGCGCGGCACTCTATTTGTAGAACCCGGTACTGAAATCTACGAAGGCATGGTTGTCGGAGAAAATGCACGTAACGACGAAATGGTTGTTAATGCTGTGCGCGAAAAGGAAAAGAATAACATTCGCACACATAGTCATGACGACGGCGTGAAGCTTGCTGCTCCTACTTTGCATAGTTTGGAAACAGCAATCGAGTGGATCGCCGACGATGAATTGGTGGAAGTCACTCCAAAGTCAATTCGCATCCGCAAACGCGGTTTATCAATTGAAGAACGTAAGCGCGCATTTAAGAAATAGTTACTATTTTTTAGGTCGTTCAGTTAATACAACTGGGTGACCAACAGCGGTTGATTTGCGCTTGTCTAATTCAATCGCGAGAAGTGCATACACCTTGTCGCCGACCATCTCGGAAATTTCGTCTTTGAGGTACTTGTAAACGGGCTTGTCGCCAACAAAGGCGAGTCGATCATCGTTACACCACCAATGGAATTCGTGTCCGCCTTCGCCCCAGTCGCGGCGCTTCCATTCGCGAATAAAAGTAACTACGTGTCCATCTTCGTCTGTTGTGTCTTGTGAACGCATCGGCACTTGCCAACATACGTCTGGCTTCCAGTCCATCGGGCGTTCGCCAGCTTCAGTGGCACCTATGTGTAAGGCACAACCAACGCCTCCTTCAAAACCCGGGCGGTTGAGAAAGATGCAGGCACCGTCGACGAGCTTTGTGGTGACCGTACCGCTCTTGTCGGTTTTGCTCCAACCCTTCTCATCGGCTTTTGCTTTGAACTGCCAGTTCTTAGCAGTGAGTCGTTTTGAAGATTTTTTCACTGTCTTCACATCGTCTGCATCAATGAAGTGAGCACCAAAACTGCAGCAACCTTGCATCAGTTCGGGTGAGGCTTCTTCAAGTATTCCTTGGCAACCTTGCCCATATATGCACATCCAGTTGGAGAGCATGTACGACACGTCGAACATATAAGTGCGCTCTTCTTCTGGGTCTTCGAAACTTACCCATTCATGGAGATCTTCAGGTATAGACACAGGTAGAGATGTTACAGATAAAACGTCGAAACTAACGAAACACATCAAGAATTTAGGGCTGACCTGTGAGTACTCTAGAGAAATGTCAGGTGTTGTTCACACAAACACTGCGGAGCTCTTTCTCGTAGGTCAAGATGCGTCAAACATGATGGGGAACCCTGCTGGCGTGTGTTATCCAACCTCTACGGCTGAGGTGCAAGAGGCCGTGCGTTGGGCAAGATCAAAAGGCATGGCCTTCGTTGCCCGTGGTGCGGGCACTGGTTTGGCAGGCGGAGCCATACCAACAGCCGGATCATTGGTCATATGCCTGACGAAAATGAACAATATTCGTAGCGTCGACGTACACCGACGTGCGGCATGGGTTGAACCTGGGGTGTTGAACGCCGACTTGTCTCGTCACACGTCACGCCATGGCTTGCACTTTGCTCCTGACCCTTCAAGCCAGCAAAGTTGCACCATCGGTGGCAATGTTGCAAACAACTCTGGTGGACCTCATTGTCTGTCAGAGGGTGTCACCTCTGCCCATATTCTTGCACTCGAAGTAGTGCTGCCTTCAGGTGAAGTATGCATTCTCGATGCCGAGAATTCACTCTTTGATCTGCGCGGTGCCTTTATTGGTAGTGAAGGAATGTTTGGTATTGCAACTGCTATTGAGGTGCGCCTTGTACAAAACCCACCACACGTTTCGACAATGGTTGTTGGTTTTGCCTCGGTGCACGAGGGCGCCATGGCGGTCAGTGCCATTATTGCTTCCGGCATCATTCCCAGTGCATTAGAAATGATGGATGCCCCCATTACAAGGGCCGTTGAAGAGTATGTGCATGCAGGTTTCCCCCTCGACGCTGCCGCCATGCTTATTGTGGAAATTGATGGTCTTGAGCATTCGGTGTCAGACGGCACTCGACAAGTGAAAGACATTGTTTTACGTTTCGGAGCAACAAGTTTTAAGGTCGCGCAGAGCGTTGCAGAACGAGCCCTTATATGGAAAGGTCGCAAAACAGCATTTGGGGCAATTGCGCGTATTCAACCCAACTACTATCTACACGACACGGTGGTGCCGCGAAAGAAATTAGCAGAAGTCCTATCACAAGTATCTGCAATTGCGACTGAAGAACAACTACAAGTGATGAACGTATTTCATGCTGGTGATGGCAACTTGCACCCCATTTTGATGTTCGATAAGAGGGTGGAAGGTGTGATGGACC
>Ga0209550_10001279_pt1 | contig 24269 bp, 26 predicted proteins | sample LauGreSuBDMM15SN_2_FD_187567 | JGI IMG/M metagenome (GOLD analysis project Ga0209550, IMG submission 187567) | Freshwater lake microbial communities from Lake Michigan, USA - Su13.BD.MM15.SN (SPAdes) (version 5) | ecosystem: Environmental > Aquatic > Freshwater > Lake | place: Lake Michigan... | reverse complement strand
TTTTTAGCATCGACTAATTTCTCAAATTAATTTATTAAATTGTACTTGAAAACCATATTTGCTATGAATGTGAAAATTTTAAAATACCTCTCTCCTGCAACCATTTATATTTTGGCATACCTAGCCTTCACTTCTCAAGGCTGGCTAACATGGGCACCTATGTTATACGCCTGGGTATTCATTCCTGTTGTAGAATTATTGATAAAGCCTGACGAAAAAAATATGAATGCTGCCGAAGAAGAACTGGCATTAAAAAACAATATCTATGATTATGTATTGTATTTATTTGTAGTGCTTCAATTAGCAGCCCTTTTATTTTTTTTGCAGTCAATGCAACAAGACAGTCTAAGCTGGTGGGAAATTGCAGGAAGGGTAGGTTCGATGGGTTTATTGTGTGGCACTTTTGGAATTAATGTTGGGCACGAACTTGGACATAGAAACAATCAATTGGAGCAAAGCTTAGCAAAAATTTCCCTACTTACATCGCTGTATATGCATTTTTTTATTGAGCACAACAAAGGGCATCATAAAAATGTAGCAACTCCAGAAGACCCTAGCAGTGCCCGCTTCAACGAGCCTGTATACTTTTTTTATTTTCGCACCATTGTATTCTCCTATCTTTCTGCATGGAAAATCGCTTCGGATGATTGTAGAAAAAAAGGTCTGCCCCCAATACATTGGAGAAATGAAATGATACAAGCGCAATTGCTTCAAATTGCATTGGTGGCATTTATATTTTTAACCTTTGGAAAGTTAGCAACTATTTATTTTTTGTCTTCAGCTACCATTGGAATTGGCTTATTGGAAACTGTCAATTATATTGAACATTATGGACTGCAACGTAAGGCAACTGCTCCCGGAAAATATGAACGCGCGCTTCCACATCACAGTTGGAATAGTAGCCATATTTTAGGTCGATTGATGTTGTTTGAATTAAGTCGGCACAGTGACCACCATTATCTTGCGAGTAGAAAATATCAAATTTTACAACATCATTCGCAGGCACCTCAGTTACCGACTGGATATCCAGGAAGCATGATTCTTTCGCTGGTTCCTCCAGCATGGTTTTATGTAATGAACCGACGAATCAAGAAGTTACAAATCAAAGAAGAAAAAATCTAAGCGCTCCTTTTAAACTAAACGATGGTAGCAAAAATTATTAAATAGCTTCCGCACCAAAATAGCGATGTAAAACTTTTGGTAATCGAATTCCCGTTTCAGTTTGATTGTTTTCTAATAAAGAGGCTACAATTCTTGGAAGGGCAAGAGATGATCCATTCAAGGAATGAAGTAGCTGGGTTTTACCCCCTTCATCTTTATAACGTATTTTCATCCGATTGGTCTGAAATGTTTCAAAATTACTAACAGAGCTTACCTCTAGCCATTTTTGTTGAGCCGCGCTGAATACTTCAAAATCATAGGTGAGTGCACTGGTAAAACTCATATCGCCGCCGCATAAACGCAAAATACGATAAGGCAATTCCAATTGAATCAACAACTGCTCAACATGAGACACCATTGCTTCTAAAACATCGTAGCTGCTTTCTGGCTTTACCAATTGAATAATTTCCACTTTGTCAAATTGATGTACTCTATTCAACCCACGTACATCACTTCCAAAGCTTCCTGCCTCTCTTCTAAAACATGGAGTGAAAGCGGTCATTTTTATCGGAAGCTCTTGCTCTTTAACAATTTCATCTCTGTAAATATTCGTTACAGGCACTTCTGCAGTTGGAATCAAATAAAGTCCGTCTGCCGAAGCGTGATACATTTGTCCCTCTTTGTCTGGCAGCTGTCCCGTACCGTAAGCCGAAGCTTCGTTTACCATTAAGGGAGGCAAATATTCTGTATAACCTGCAGAGGTATTGTAATCTAAAAAATACTGAACCAGGGCGCGCTGTAATTTAGCCCCCTTACCCTTATACAAAGGGAAGCCACTACCTGTTAACTTAGCACCCGTTTCAAAATCCACTAAATCATATTTTTTGATTAAGTCCCAATGAGGCACCGCGGTAGAAGGCAATACTGGTTTCACTCCTGCTTCTCTAATCACCTCATTGTCTTCAGGGGTTTTTCCATTAGAGACAGAGCTATGCGGCAGATTGGGCAATTTGATTATTTCATCCTGCAAACTTTTCTCTGCAGCAGTCAATTGATCGTTTAGCTGTTGGATATTATTTTTATGAATGCTTACCTGATGCTTTTTTTGTTCCGCCTGTTCTTTTTCACCCTTACCCATTAGCAATCCAATTTCTTTGCTAGCAAGGTTCATTTCTGCTTGTAAAGACTCTGCAGCTACTTTTAGATTGCGTACCTGTTCATCCAAAGCCACCACTTTATCTACGACAGAAAGGTCGCCATAATGCTTAGTACCTAACTTTTCTTTTACCAATTCTACATTTTGACGTATAAAACTTATCTGAAGCATTTTTTTGTAAATTTTCACAAAGGTACTATTTTGATTTTTTTATTGCGATAAACTAACCCAAGCTTTTATTAGATCGGCATCGGGATCATCTTTTTAGAGATTTTGATGCGGTTGATTAACCGATGGTAATCTTTTAAAATCCTCGGGTAGAAATGGGCTTATAAAATTTATATTTGCAGAATGCAAAATGCAAAAGACGATTTACAGATTCGATGGCTCAAGCTACGCATCAAATTAAAAGAGAACTATGGTATTAAGCCTGATATGGATGGAGTGCTTTTTTTAATAGGCGTACAGGAACTCGGAACTGGGAAACAAGTATATACCAAGGAGCAAAAACAGGATCTCATGCACATTGCAGTTTGTACTGTTTTGTTGCCCAGCGGATACTATATAATGGAGGGATTCGATGAAGAAGGCTGGCCTCACTTTAAGCAATTAAAAGCCCTGCCTGAGTTCAACCTTTTTGAACAGGAAAACTTTTTAAAAGACCATGTGCTTCTTTATTTTGACCAATTTTTTAAAACAGAAAATTAAAGTGAATGAATTTCACCAATAAAGTTGTTGTAGGGATTCTGCTGGCTTTTAGCACAAGTATTTCAAACGGACAGATCATAAAAAACCCAGTTGCCATAACAGCTGCTTCTAAAACCCAACCAACTGTAAAAGACAAGCCCAAAGCAACACTAGCAATCCCCAAGACAGAAGAGACAAGAGTAAAAATCACCACTGACTCAGGTATAATTGTAATAAGGTTGTATAACCAAACGCCCCTCCACAGAGATAATTTTATTAAACTGGTGGACAATCATTTTTATGACAGTTTGCTTTTTCACAGAGTTATTGCTGGCTTTATGATTCAGGGAGGTGACCCAGAAAGTAAAAGTGCAGTTCCAAATCAGCTATTGGGTAAGGGGGATATAGGTTATACTATTCCGGCTGAGTTTGATTCAACACTTTTTCACAAAAAAGGAGCATTGGCTGCCGCCAGAACACTTAACGCTCAAAAGGCAAGTAGCGGATGCCAATTTTATATAGTACAAGGTAAAAAAATGACTGACCAAGAACTTTCTGCCATTGAAAACCTAAAAGGTCTATATTTTTCGCCTACCAAAAGAAAGGCCTATACTGAGCTGGGAGGAACTCCTAAGCTAGACATGGATTATACCGTATTTGGTGAGGTAGAAACAGGAATGGAAGTAGTTGACCGAATCGCCAGGTCCCAAAAAAATGAATTAAATCGCCCCAATACAGATATCCGAATGAAAATGGAACGAATTAAATAAAAATCGATTTTAGAAATATTTCCTTCGAAAGGGAAATAAAAAAGATTTAATTTGCATATCATTTTATAAATAAAGAATTACTTACCACAATCAAGAAAATATGAATTTTCCAGAAAATCTCCGCTACACTAAAGACCACGAATGGGTATCCATTGAAGGTAACATTGCAACCGTTGGTATTACTGATTTTGCACAGGGCGAATTGGGTGATATTGTTTATGTTGATATAGCTTCAGTAGGAAAACCACTTGCTGCGGAAGAAGTGTTCGGAACGGTGGAGGCTGTAAAGACAGTGAGTGACCTTTTTTTACCATTAGCAGGCACTATTTCTTCTATAAATCCTGCATTAGAAAGCCAACCCGAGTTGGTAAATACTGACCCTTACGGTGAAGGCTGGATGATGAAAATGACAGTAGACAATGCTTTAGACATCAATAATTTATTAACTGCTGAAGCTTATACAGCATTAGTAAGTTAAGTCTGGCTATGAGTCAATTGCATTGTAAAAGTTGTTTTTTGATATCTCTTTCTTTTCCTTACTTAACCTCTACACGATCAAGCAAGTTTCTTAGGATAATTAAAAAATAAACCGTTCCCAATGAATCTTAAAACCTTTACCAGGTTTATACCAGGCTTCGCTTGGTTTTTAATCGTGGCGGTATTGTTATTTGCACCTGGCAATGAATTCCCCTCCACTAATTGGTTTGGAGATATCCAAGTTGACAAATTGGTACACGCGGGAGTTTTTGGAATAATGGGGCTACTTTTTATGATCCCAATTGGTACTTCTTCTATTGAGAAAAGAAAAAAATTGGGGTACTTTATCCGAATCGCTGTTGTTATTTCCCTATGGGGATTAGCTTCTGAGTTTATTCAAAAATATTGGGCTATTGGCAGAAATTTTGATTTAATAGATTGTTTAGCTGACAGCGCAGGTTCCGGAATTGCATTTATATATTGTAAAAAAAAGTATACCTAATCCCCTTAACCTTATAAATTTAAAATAGAAAAACCCCAAACTTGCTGCTTGTTAAGGTTTTTAGTACATTTGCTTATATGATGAACGTAGAAAATATGGAGTACAATACCACTCGCAATCATTTAACGATGAGAGAGTATGGTCGCCATATACAAAAAATGGTAGAATACCTTTTATCAATAGAAGACAAAGAAAAGCGTCAGAAAAATGCGATGTCTCTGATTGAATTGATGGGATTTTTAAATCCGCATTTAAAAAATGTAGAAGACTTTCGTCACAAATTATGGGACCATCTCTTCCTAATCAGCAACTTTACGCTAGATGTTGAAAGTCCTTATCCAATTCCAACACGTGAAACTTTAAAGGCGAAACCTGAGCGATTGAGTTATCCTAAAAAATATCCGAAATTCAATCACCTTGGAAAAAATATCGAAGTAGTTATCGACAAAGCATTGAAAGAAGAGAATCCTGAAAAAAGACAGGGCTTCGCCAATTCTATTGCCTATTACATGAAGCTTACCTACAGCAATTGGCACAAAGAATTAGTTCATGATGATAATATTCAGGCAGAATTACAAAGCATTACTGAAGGTCAACTAGAATTCAACAATCGTCCATTTGTAAAACACAGAACAGACAATCGTCCAGACCGAGATGATTACAGAACTGGTGGAACAGGTGGTTACCGTAAAAATTTTAGTAGCAGAAATAATACCGGAGGAAGAGACAACCGAAACGGAGGTGGACAACGTGATAACCGAGGTGGTCAAGGCGGTGGTGGACGTGACAGCAGAACAGGCACAGGTGGCGATAACCGTAATTCAGGCAATCGCAACTTTAAAAAAAGATACTAATTGGTTAACAGTTGGAATTAATTTATTAAGCATCCCAGTCAACTGTTTTTGAATAAATTGCTTTGAAGCATGGCCCTAACAGTTAACAAATGTTAGGGCTTTAATTTTTTAATCATCTATATTAAAATTAATCATCCAAAATGAGCTCATTTGAAGTTTACGGAGGAAAAAGACTTTCTGGTGAAATTACTCCCCAGGGCGCCAAGAACGAAACCTTACAAATTATTTCTGCAGTATTGTTGACTTCAGAAAAAGTCCATATTGAAAATATCCCCGACATTATAGATGTAAATCTTTTAATAGAATTGTTGGGAGAAATGAAAGTAAAAATTGACCGAACTTCTAGAAATAGCTGCACTTTTCAGGCAGATGATGTAGATGTCGATTATTTAAGCAGTGAAGATTATCACAAAAAAAGTGGTAAACTACGTGGCTCTGTAATGCTTGCGGGTCCTATGCTATCAAGATTTAAGAAAGCCTATATTCCAAAACCAGGGGGGGATAAAATTGGACGTAGAAGACTGGATACCCACATTATTGGCTTTGAAAAATTAGGTGCTTCTTTCCAATATAATTCGGAAGGGTTCTTTTATTTAGCTGCCAAAGAATTAAAAGGAACCGATATTTTACTAGAAGAGCCCAGCGTGACTGGTACTGCAAATATTTTAATGGCTGCTGTGATGGCAACAGGTACCACTACTATTTATAATGCAGCTTGCGAGCCCTACCTTCAGCAACTTAGTAAGATGCTCAATAGAATGGGTGCAAATATTAGTGGAATAGGAAGTAATATGCTTACCATTAAGGGAGTGGATTCATTGGCTGGCACTGAACATCGAATTTTACCCGACATGATTGAGGTAGGCAGTTTTATTGGATTAGCTGCCATGACGCAAAGTGATATTCTTATTAAAAATGCAGGAGTGGAGCATCTTGGAATTATTCCTGAAAAATTTCAGCAACTAGGAATTCAAATGGATTTTCCTGGCGATGACATACATATTCCATCGCAGGAATTATATGAAATTCAAAAATACATGGATGGTGGTGTACTTACAATTTATGATCATCCATGGCCTGGATTTACTCCTGATCTTTTAAGCATTGTATTGGTAACTGCCATTCAAGCAAAAGGTAGTGTTTTGATACATCAAAAAATGTTTGAAAGTCGATTGTTTTTTGTTGATAAACTGATTGATATGGGTGCTCAGATTATTTTGTGCGACCCTCACCGTGCCGTAGTGATCGGTTTAGAGAGAGCTCAAAAATTAAGAGGTATTACTATGAGCAGTCCTGATATTCGTGCAGGTGTAGCCTTACTAATAGCCGCACTGAGTGCAGACGGTAAAAGTATTATACAAAATATAGAGCAAATTGATAGAGGTTATCAAAATATTGACTCCCGTTTGCTACAACTAGGTGCAGATATTAAACGAATGAGCGTTTAATGCAGTTAATGTTACAAATCTCATTTATTAAATCTTTAAGAACATAATTCATTCAAAGAAATGCGAGTCACTCTTTACCATTTGACTTTTCTTTCTTTTCTTTGCACATGGCTATTCAAAATAAGATCATCATTATCACTGCTCCTTCTGGTTCTGGAAAAACATCCATTACCAAGCACCTGATGCATCATTTCCAAAATTTAGCTTTTTCTATCTCTGCTGCCACCAGGGAGGCCCGTGGTACTGAAAAAAACGGAGTAGATTATTACTTTATGAGTGAAGTAGATTTTAAACAAAAAATCCAGCTCAACGAATTTGCAGAATGGGAAATGGTTTATGAAGGAAAATATTATGGTACGCTGAAAAGTGAATTGCAAAGAATTTGGTCGGAAGAAAAAGTGCCTGTACTAGATATCGATGTTAAAGGAGCCATTCATGTAAAACAACAATACCCGCAGTCATGCATCACCTTGTTTATAGAACCCCCTTCCGTTCAAGAATTAAAGAAAAGATTGGAAAGACGTGGTACAGAAAATGATGAATCATTAGCTGCAAGAATAAATAAAGCTGCTTATGAAATATCTTTCAAAGACCATTTTGATGAGAAGATAGTAAACGATGATTTACAAAGGGCCTGTGACGAGGCTACTGTTATTATTGAGCGTTTCCTTGAGCAATAATTTCCACTCTTTAAAAATCAATGTTCTTTATTACATTTACCTTATGGATTGGATAGCAATTTTATCAATACTGATTTCGATTCTTCTGATTGGTTTTTTATCGGGAGTTGAAATGGCCTTTATTTCTGCAAATAAATTATCCATTGAGCTAAGAAAAAAAAAGGGTACTTACAGTGGAAAAACTTGGGGAACCTTTGCTGAAAAACCTACTACATTTATAGGTTCTACATTAATTGGCTTCAATTTGATTCTAGTGGTCTATGGTCTATTATGGAGCAATTTCATGACAGGAGTTTGGCGCAATCAAATTGGAGATTATAGTTGGAATATTAGCAACCCTTATTTTCAATTGATCATTGAGACAATTCTCTCTACTTTTTGCCTACTTTTTTTCGAGGTTATTTTTAAAGCCATTTTTAAAGCCAAAAATGAAGCTATTCTTAGCAATGGATTGATTGCACATCTTAGCTTTTCTATATTCAAAGCACTTTCGAGATTAGCTGCCTTTTTTTTATCCATTTCAGAATGGATTTTAAAATATATTTTCAATATAAAATTGAATGAAAAAAAGGATGTATTCGCTAAAGTTAATTTAGCGCATTTTATTCAGCAAAGTAAAAATCATGATGTAGAAATTGCAGCCGAAATAAATAAAGAATTATTTGAAAATGCATTGTCCCTTAGTGAAAAAAAAATTAGGGATTGTCTAGTTCCAAGAAAAGAAATAATTAGCGTAGATATTCATACCGATATTGAAAAAGTAAAAGACAGGTTTATACAAACCAAACTGAGTAAACTAGTTGTTTTTGACCAAAATATAGACAATATCGTTGGTTATATTCACCAGTTAGATTTATTCAAAAATCCGACTGACATTCAATCTATTTTACTGCCCATTCCTGCCATTCCAGAAAGCATGAGTGCAACAGATCTTATTGCCAAGTTTAGTAAAGAAAGGAAAACCATTGCCTGGGTATTGGATGAGTTTGGAGGAACTGAAGGGATTGTAACCATGGGGGATTTGTTGGAAGAGATTTTTGGAGATATCAAAGACGAATACGACACAGAAGAATTGGCAGAAAAAAAATTAGGTCCAAAAGAATTTATATTTAGTGGCAGATTAGAATTGGATTACATCACCAATAAATATAAAATTGAATTTCCTGATAGTGAAGACACAGATACACTCAGCGGTTTCATTATTCAAAATAGAGATGAAATTCCCAAACAAAAAGAAGCTTTTACGATTGGAAATTACCAATTCGACATTTTAAATGTAACCAACACAAGAATTGAAGCTGTAAAATTAAAAATACTCAAATAACCAAGGAAGAATTTGATTGATTAAAGAGCAAGTGTATTTTTATAATTATTTTTCCTTTTAAAAGTTTGCCGTTTTGATTTCAAATTTGTAAAAAATATTTAACTTTTTAAAAATAATATTTAGCTGAATGACAATAGCCATTAATGCAAACCAACATCCCCATTCAGTCAGCAATGATTTTTATTTAAATGATTTGATGAAAATTGTTGCGGAACAGACAGATCATCAATTTATTTTGATCAGTTCCAATACATTTGGAGAATTAGATAATATTCCAGACAATATTGTCCCGGTACTTTCGGCCCCGCTACTAAATAAGCATTGGATGTGGGAATATTGGTTTAATAAAACTTTGCCGAGTATTGTCAATAAACACCAAGCCTCTCTATTGATCAATACTGGTGCAGTTTGTTCAAAGGGAACTACTATACCCCAATGGGTTTTTGTAAACGACCTTTCTTATTTTCATTTTCCTCTTCATTTTTCTAAAAAACAGCTGGAATTTCTAAATAATAAAGTTCCTGAATTTTTGGAAATAGCTAATGGGATTGTTACCTCCGACGATTTTATTGCAAAAGATATTAAAAAGCGATTCTCGATAAAGGATGACAAAATAAAACTTTTTTCTATAGCCACTTCAGCAGCATACCAGCCAATTTATTGGGGAGATAAAGAATCTGTAAAAAATTCATATGCAGATGGAAAAGAATATTTTTTATTTAGCGGAGATATTAGCCCACGCTATGATTTGATAAATTTATTAAAAGCATTTTCAATTTTCAAGGCAAAGCAACAAAGTAATATGCAGTTATTAATTACTGCCAAATCTATCAGTATAAATGACCCCTTCAATAAAATTTTTAATACCTATAAATACAGAAGGGAAGTACAAATACTAACCGGCTTGTCAGAAAAAAAATTAGCAAAAATAACTGCAGCAGCCTATGGATTTATTTACCCTGCTCATTCTGCAGAATCTGCCTTATTGCCATTACAGGCAATGCAATGCGATGTGCCGGTGATTAGCAGCCCTTTAGAAACACTAAAAGAAAAGCTTGGAGATGCGGCATTGTATGCAGACCCTTCTAATTTTGAGGACATTGCAGAAAAAATGATCTTGCTTTTTATTGATGAAACCGAACGTTCCGATATGATTGAAAGTGGGAAATTAATTGTCAATAAATTCAAGGATGAAAAAACCAATACAAAATGGTGGAAATCCGTTTTGGCTCAAATCAAAAAAGGAAAAAAGTAGTCTAGACAAAGGAGAATAAATTAATTCAAAAATTGCAACTAAAAAATCAGTAGTTAATTGTTTAGATAGTAAAGGAATTATCTTTGTGCTTAACTATTTATAAATAGGCTAATCAGCTAATCAACACATGAAGCAATCTACCATTAAAATTGACATATTATTAGATCCTAATAAAGTACCTGAACAAATCAGCTGGACAGCTTCAGACAGTAATGCTGATATGGCCCAAAAAGCAAAGGCTATGTGTGTAGCATTTTGGGATGGGGCAGATAAAACTGCCATGAGAATAGATCTTTGGACAAAGGATATGATGATGGATGAAATGGCTGATTTTTATTATCAAATGATGATGACAATGGCGGACACGTTTAAAAGAGCCACCCAACAGCAGGAGTTAAGTGATGATATGAAAAAATTCGCTGAAGCATTTTTTGAAAAATTCAAAGCAATTCAATTAAAAGAACAGCAATAAAATATACAAACATGATCAATCAAGTTAACGCTATGCTGCTTGAATGGCAATAAAAAACACAAAATGGTAAATCTACATTTGCCGTAGTAAAATAAATCAGTCAAATAATAAACATAAAAATATGGCTTTAGAACAACAAATAATGGCTGAGATGAAAGATGCCATGAAATCAAAGAATGAAGGTTTACTTCGAAGTTTACGTGCCATTAAAGCTGAGATCATTAAAGCCAAAACTGAACCCGGTGCTGCAGGAGAAATTGATGAGGCTACCGAACAGAAGTTTTTACAAAAGATGATGAAACAAAGAAGAGATTCACTCGAGATATTTGAAAAGCAAGGTCGTGCAGACTTAGCAGCTAAAGAAAAAGAAGAGATGGAGGTTATTGAACGATTTCTTCCAAAACAATTATCTGAAGCTGAGATTAAAGAGGCAGTTGCAGCAATCATCACTCAAACAGGTGCTACTTCACCAGCGGATATGGGTAAGGTGATGGGTATAGCTAGCAAGCAATTGGCGGGTCTTGCAGATGGAAAGTCTATTAGCAACCTTGTGAAGGAATTATTAAGCCAGTAATTTAAATTTTAGAACTTTATTGACACCATTTTTGTTCAAGAAAAATTTAAAATGTTAGATATCATTTTTGCCATTGTAATTGTAATCGCTCTTTTCAAGGGATACAAAAAAGGGTTGGTGATTGCTATTTTTTCTCTGATTGCTCTAATCGTTGGCATAGCCGTGGCTGTTAAATTATCAGCAGCAGTTGCCAGTTATTTTCAGCCTCAAGGTTCGGGTTCCTCCAAATGGATTGTTCTACTTTGCTTTGTAGTATTATTTTTAGTTGCAATATTGATCGTCCATATGACAGGAAAGCTCATAGAAAAAACATTTGAAATAGCATTTCTAGGATGGGCCAATAGATTAGGTGGCATTTTACTGTATGTTGCTTTATACACTATCATTTTTAGTGTATGCTTGTTTTATGCTGATAAAATTCATTTACTTGGAAAACCAACCCTAGCAGAATCTCACGTTTACCCCTACACACAGCCAGTTGGGCCCAAAATAATTGATGGCATCGGTAAATGGATACCAATTTTTAAAGACGCTTTTACTCAATTAGAAGATTTTTTTTCGGGGGTATCTGATAAAATTCATGCTTAATTAACAGCCATTACCATTATTTACTGTAATTTCAACCCTATTATATAATTTAGCAATTAATACGCTAGCCGAATTTATTATTAGTTCCAACAGAATGAGTTACGAAATCAAACAAGACGGAAAGTTCAAATTCATTGAGGAAGGTCAAGGTGAACCGATCATGCTACTCCATGGCCTTTTTGGTGCATTGAGTAATTTTTTGCCGTTGATTGAGTTTTTTAAAAAAACTCATCAGGTTATTGTACCCATGCTGCCTTTACTCGAACTTGATTTACTTCATACTTCGGTTGGAGGACTAGAAAAGTTTGTTCAAAAATTTATAGAGCATCGTAACTATAACCAAATTCATTTGCTAGGCAATTCACTAGGGGGACATGTGGCACTCATTCATATTTTAAAACATCCAGAAAGAATAAAAACGCTCACATTGACAGGCAGTTCTGGCCTTTTTGAAAATGGAATGGGAGACACTTACCCCAAGCGAGGAGACAAAGAATACATTCGAAACAAAACAGCAATTACCTTTTACGACCCGGCCATGGCTACTGACGAGCTGGTAAACGAAGTGTTTGAAATTACTAATAACCGATTGAAAGTAATTAAAATCATCGCACTAGCTAAAAGTGCTATTCGAAATAACTTAGGTGAAGAGCTCAGTGAAATAAAACAGCCTACTTGTTTAATTTGGGGAAACAATGATACCATTACCCCTCCTTTTGTAGGCAATGAATTTAACCGGTTAATACCCAATAGTGAGTTGCACTTTATTGACCACTGCGGCCATGCCCCTATGATGGAGGTGCCGGAGGAATTTAATAAGATATTGGCTACTTTTTTATCCAAACAGTAACAATTGGTTTCCAAGGCTGGATAATAAAAACTAGTACTTGTACGTTACAATCTTTAAAGCAAATATTATTTCTCTAATTACAAAAGCTTCAAATAATTTATATGCTAACCAATGAACTCATCAACCATGCCATTCCACAGCTACAGCTTCAGGATAGTATTAGTAGGGCATTGCAGCTTATTCAAGAATACCGGCTTACCCACTTACCGGTAGTGTCGGGTAATAGGTTTTTAGGTATGATCGCTGAAGACGACCTGTTCGATGCAGTTCAAGAAAATGGAAATATTGGAGTTTTACAAGATAATTTCATTGCTGTTGCGGTTAGAGAAGAGGAGCATTTTCTTACTACTTTAAAATGCTGTAACCTTTTTGAAACCAATATTGTTCCAGTTATTAATCAACAAAATGAGTTGATGGGAGTAATTACTGCATCAGATCTTTTAAAAGCATTGGGAGATTACTCAGGATCCAATGAAATTGGTGGGATAATCGTTTTAGAGATGGATCGTTACCGATTTTCTATCTCTGAAATCAGCCGAATTGTAGAAAGCAATGATGCTACCATTCTTCATCTTAATACTACCTTTAATTCAGAAAATAGCTTAATCACCGTTACCCTTCAACTAAATAAAAAAGAAATAGCCACTATTGTTTCTGCTTTCGAAAGGTATGAGTATACCATCGTTCATTATTTCGGTGATGAAAAGTTTGAAAATGAAATTCACAGTAACTATCGTCATTTGATGAGTTACCTAGATATTTAATTTTTCCGTCAAAATTTCTGTAATTATGACGGTAGTATTAAGTAAGATATATTTTAAAAATACAGAGGGAGAAGAATTGCTGAATCAATGAATATTTTAAAAAAAATAGGCTGCGGGATTTTATCTTTTCTGTTTGCTCTAAATGCGGCTGCCCAAAATGTAGAGGTAGCCTTGTCTGCTGCCATCGATTTGCCAATTGATAACCCCGCCAATAAAGGAAAACTTCAGATTCATGAAATCATAATTAAGGGTAATAAAAAAACAAAAGGATATATAATACTAAGAGAAATGCAATTTAAAGCAGGAGATTCAATTAGTATTAGTGCCTTAAATAAATCGTTTCAGTTAGCCAGACAGCAGATTTACAATACTACTCTATTCCATGAAGTAGCTATAGAGCTAGCAATGATATCAGCTTTTCAAATAAATATTATTGTAACTGTTAAAGAACGATGGTATATATTTCCAGCTCCTCAATTTCAGCCAGTTGATCGGAGTTTAAATGAGTGGCTTGTTAAATACAAAGGTGATTTGTCTCGAGTCAATTATGGGGCAAAATTTGAACATAATAATTTTAGTGGTAGAAAAGACCCCCTTCAAATCTATTTGTTAAATGGTTATACAAAAAATTTATCTTTCTCCTATTTGCAACCTTATAGCAACAATGCACTCAACCAAGGCTTTGGTATAGGAGGAGGTTTTTCTGAGAATAGAGAAGTGGCCTATAAAACATCTTCTGACAATAAAATTCTTTTCTATACAAAAAATAATTTTGTCAAAAAAAATGCTTTCGGAAATGTTAGTTTTCGATTACAAAAAGGAATTTTAAATCGACATCTCTTTAACCTCACTTATTCAAGAATTACTATTAGCGATTCAATCCTGTCATCCCTTTTCAACCCAAATTATTTCAATACCAACAGCAATACAAGTGGATTAATTGACTTTAATTATACCTACCAATATACCAATGTAAATAACGCAGCTTATGCATTAAAGGGAGTTACTAGTTATGTAACGGTTTCGAAAAGAGGAGTTGGATTTACAGGTGGCACCAACCGATTTTATGTAGAAGCTACTTATAACAAATTTTGGGCTTATGCTCATAATTGGTATACTAGTTTGCAGGTGATGGGAAATATAAAACTTCCTTTTGAACAACCTTACGTTAATCAAAAAGCAATTGGATATGGAAATTCCAATTTAAGAGGACTCGAATACTATGTAATAGATGGTGTTGCTTTTGGGATTTTAAAATCTACCCTAAAAAAGAAATTATTTTCGGTAAAAATACCTATGCCCTTTACTTCATCGATCATTCCGTCTCTGCCCTTTTCAATATTCGCTAAAACATATGCTGATATTGGGTATTGCTACAACAAAAAAAAGTATGATACCAACCTAAACAATCGCTTTCTTTATACTGGAGGATTTGGTATAGACATTTTGACTTTATATGATATCTGTTTAAAAATTGAGTACAGTTTTAATCAATTGGGACAACATAGTTTGTTTTTTGAAACCCGTTAATCCAATTTTTAAAATTTTACATTACCTCCTCCAAAGAGTTTAACTATATTTACTAGCCAAAAAAATGTAAATTACTAGGAGAAGAGTTTTTCTTTGTCGTTTGTTTAAAGACTAAAAACGATTTAATTTTTAAAACTGAGGTTAAATTTGTTTTTGCCCGAAGGGTTGCTTGGATTTTTTAATAATAAAATTTTTACATGAAAATAGCCATCTATAGTCGTGGTATAGAAAATGACCAGCACAAGGACATGGTAATTTTGCTGGAAGAATTGAAAAAATATCAGGTAGAGCCTGTTTTTTTCCAAGACTTTTTCAACCAGTTTTATTCCGCTGTAAACATAACGGATAAATACTCCACATTCAATTCGGCTGAAGATTTAGACGAATCGATTGATTGTGTAATTAGTTTGGGGGGTGATGGAACTTTGCTTGATACCTTATCTTTTGTTCAAGATAAGGGAATACCGGTTTTAGGAATCAATTATGGCCGATTAGGATTTCTAGCCAATATAGGCAAGGAAGATATCCGATTAGCGATTAAAACTTTAGCAGAAAGAACTTACGTGACAGACAATAGAACCTTAATTCATTTAGATGCGGATATCCCTATTTTTGACAAAGTGCCTTACGGACTAAATGAATTTAGTATTCAAAAAAAAGATTCTTCCTCCATGATAAAAATTCATACTTATTTGAATGGAGAGTTTTTAAATGCCTACTGGGCAGATGGCTTAATTGTAGCAACTCCTACCGGCTCTACCGGTTATTCCTTGAGCTGCAATGGTCCTATTGTGTTTCCTGACAGCGGAAGTTTTGTTATTACTCCGATCGCACCACACAATTTAAACATCCGCCCCATTATTGTCCCAGACAATAATATTATATCTTTTGAGGTAGAAGGAAGAACCGATTCTTTTATTTGTACACTTGATAGTAGAAGAGTTGTAGTCCATAAAGAGGCGCAGTTAGCGGTCAAAAAGGAAAAATTTGGAATCAACCTAATTCGATTGAATGAAAATAATTTTCTTCAAACACTTCGTAACAAACTTTCATGGGGCTTTGACAAACGCAATCCATAATCCATTGCTTTTGGAAATTGTTAATTAAATTGCAAAAATTAATTATTAATAAGATGCTATTGGCTAATTCGTTTTAATTAACAAAATCCCATTTTCAATCATGAAAAAATTCTTCCTTCTAGTTTTTGTTTGGTCCTGCCTTTTTTTAAACGTCTCTGGCCAAGGGGAGGTTGAACAAGTAGGAGAATTTGGGTTTACAGCAGGAGCAGCTCACTATTTTGGAGATCTCAATACGCGTGGTAAAATCAACCGCCCGAAACAGGCATTAGGAATTTTCTATAAAAAACAGTTTAATAATTATTTGGGGATACGTGCTAGTGCGCACTATGCTCAGTTAGGATATAGTGACATTTATAGCCAGGAAGATTATCAAAAAAGAAGAAACCTAAGTTTTAATAGTGATATTTTTGAATTTGCCATACAAGGAGATTTTAACTTTTTTAAATTCATTCCCGGTGACCGCTATTATTACTTTACACCCTTTGTTTCACTAGGATTGGGTGCATTCACGTTTAATCCCTATGCATACCTTCAGGACAAGCAAGTATACCTAAGGCCATTAGGAACTGAAGGTCAAAATAGAAGCTACTTAGATCCTACCACTAATATCAAAAGAAGCCCCTATAGTAATACAGCAATCTGTTTCCCCATTGGAGCAGGTATCAAATACAATCTTTCCAACAATGTAAATCTGTCCTTCCAGATTACTCACCGGCTTACATTAACTGATTATCTAGATGATGTGAGCACAACTTACGTAGGCTTGGATAAATTTACATCAGTAAATGGGCAGACCTCCGTAGCTGGTCTTTTGCAAGACAGAAGCTATGAAACAGGTATTCCAATAGGTGTAGAGGGTAGACAACGTGGATTAAGCAAGCAAAAAGACCAGTTTATTATAGCAGAAATAGGCGTTTCTTTTAGTATTAGCACTTACAATTGCCCTAGTTATAAATAAAAAAATTTAAAAATACCCCTGCCAAGTCTTCTCTGCCCAAAGGAGTCCAAAAAAGTGTTAACATTTCCTCAAAACGCTTATTCCAACTAAATTTTATTACTTTTGCAGCCCTTAGGCAGATCCATCCTGACTAATCAACTTTCTGTTAATATGAGTTTAAAGGACAGTATCAATATAGAACGCTTACCGCGTCACATTGCCATTATTATGGACGGTAATGGCCGGTGGGCTCAGAATAAAGGGGAAGACCGCCTTTTCGGACATCTACATGGAGTGGAAAGCGTTAGAAATATAGTGGAGGGCTGTGCAGAATTGAAAATTGAATACCTAACACTTTATGCTTTTAGTACAGAAAACTGGGACAGACCCGCTGATGAAGTGAGTGGATTAATGGAATTATTGGTTGATACTATCCGAAATGAAGTGCCCACCTTAAATAAAAACAATATTCGACTTCATGTTATTGGTGACATGAGTATGTTACCAGACTCAGCGAGAAAAGAGCTACAAGAAGCCCTTGAAGAAACTCAATTGAATACAGGAATGAATCTAGTAATGGCTTTAAGCTATAGCAGTAGATGGGAAATATTGAAGGCCGTAAAGCAAATAGCCTTGGATGTTAAATCTGGTCATCTAGATCCTGAGACAATCTCCCAGCCTATTTTTCAACAATATTTATCTACCTGTGAATTGCCTGATCCGGAATTAATGATAAGAACAAGTGGTGAATATAGAATCAGTAATTTTTTATTATTTCAGCTTGCCTATGCCGAGCTGTACTTTACCAACACTTTATGGCCAGATTTTAGAAAAGAAAATTTATATGAAGCGATAATTGATTTTCAAAATAGGGAGAGAAGGTTTGGAAAGACCGCCGCCAAAATAGAAAATTTATCTTAAATCCAAAATGCGTTTTTCTTGGGTTTTTGAATAGATCATGAACGAAGTAATAAAAAAATGAAGGGCTTTAAAGTCAGAGAATAAATATATAATGGTTTAACAAATAGTTTTCAATATTGCAAGTATATTGCCCATCGTAAAAAAAAATTAATGCCGAGGATTTACCAGAAATATTTATTGATTATTGTCACTGTTTTGAGCACTCAATGGGCATTTGGCCAAAAAGACACCTTGCCCTCTGTATCCGTAGACCCTAATTTATTGGAAATTCTTGATTCAAAAATACCCAAACAATTCACTTTAGCTGGCATAACGGTTACTGGTGCCAAAGCATTTGACCAAAATTTAATTATCTCCATTTCTGGCCTAGCAATTGGCGATAAAGTAACCATACCAGGGACTGATGCATTCAGTAAGGCTATTAACAAATTATGGAAGCAGAATTTAGTAGTAGACGTGGAAGTTTTTTTAACAAGGGTAGAGGGAAATAATCTTTTCATTGAGATGGTAATTACTGAAAGACCAAGGCTATCCGACTTTAAATTTACTGGAGTTAAAAAAAGTGAAAAAGAAGACCTCGAAACTAAAGTTGGGTTATCGAAAGACAGAGTGGTTACCGATAATATGAAGCTAAGTGCGATGGAGGTGATTCAGAAATTTTTTGCAGATAAAGGGTTTCGAAATGTAAAAGTAGAGGTGAAAGAGCAGCCATCGATAACTATGCTAAATGCTGTTACACTGGTTTTTAATGTTACTAAAGGCAATAAAGTAAAGGTCAATAGTGTCAATTTTGCAGAGAATGAAAATATTACTGATGCAAAGCTGAAAAAGCAAATGAAAGGGACCAAGGAATTGTCAAGAATGACTCTTTTCCCTCCAGAACTGAGTAGCCCTTATGGAGACAGTTCAATTCGCCCCAGCTTTAATGAATATTTGAAGCAGATGAATTATTTGTCAATCACTAAAACAAAGGACTTTATTGACCCTTATTTTAGATTTAAATTATTTTCTTCAGCAAAATTTAATCCTAAAAAATACGAAGAAGACAAGGAAAAAGTACTAGACTATTATAATTCACAAGGATATAGAGATGCTGTAATTTTAGCAGATACTGCTGTCAATACTATCAAAGGCAATATTGACTTGCACTTGAAGATGAATGAAGGTAGAAAGTATTATTTTGGAAATATTGCTTGGAAAGGTCAGACAAAATATTCTGATTCTATATTGAATATATTACTAGGAATCAAAAAAGGCGACATCTACAATTTAGAGGTTTTAAACAAACGCTTAGGAAAAAACCCTTCCGCTGAAGGAGGTGATGTACAGAGTTTGTACATGGATGATGGCTACCTTTTCTTTAGAGTTGAAGCAGTAGAAACTGCTGTGTACAATGATACCATTGATTTTGAAATTCGGATGCAAGAAGGTCCGCAAGCAACCATTGGTAAAATAGAGATCAGTGGTAATGATAAAACAAAAGACTTTGTAGTACGAAGAGAATTGCGAACTATCCCAGGTGAAAAATTTAGTCGCGCCGATTTAATTCGTACCCAAAGAGAGCTTGGACAATTGGGCTTTTTCAATCCTGAAAAAACAAATCCGAATGTAGTGCCTAACTCTGATGATGGTACAGTTGATATCAATTGGCAAGTAGAAGAAAAGTCCAGTGATCAGCTTGAATTATCTGCTGGCTTTGGTGGATTGATTGGTTTGACAGGTACGCTTGGTATCACTTTCAATAATTTTTCTATAAATAATATTTTCAATAAAAAAACTTGGGATCCTTTACCTTCAGGTAGCGGACAAAAACTGAGCGCCAGAATTCAGTCCAATGGTAGGGCCTATAGAACTTATAATTTCTCCTTTACTGAACCATGGCTAGGTGGTAAAAAAAGAAATTCTTTTTCGGTAAGTCTATACAATACCAAACAAAGCAATGCATTTAATATGTATGGCCAGTTTTGCAGAAGTTGTGGAGATACTTCTTATATTAAAATTATAGGGATGGCAGTATCACTGGGCAAGCAATTGAGATGGCCAGATGATTATTTTTCATTGAACTATTCTTTTTCCGTTCAACAGTATAAACTAAAGAATTATGCCAATATTTTTAATGGCATTAGTACAGGTGTTTCAACCAATATCAGTTTAAAACTAGGGCTTTCAAGAACGTCCACACAGGGTAGTCCAATATTTCCAACGGGTGGATCCAACTTTTTGGCAAGTGGTCAATTCACACTACCTTATTCTGCTCTAGGAATGACTACACCCGGACAAAATCCATATAAATTTCCGGAATTTCATAAATGGCGTTTTAATGGTGAATTCTACGTACCCATTGGAATAGCTCGGGGGGCCGAAAAAAATAAGCAGTTTATTATAAAGGCTGCTGCCAAGTACGGGTTTATTGGACGATACAGTAAAGACCTTGGAGTTTCACCTTTTGAAAGATTTCAGGTGGGAGATGCTGGTCTAAATAACACTTTTGCCTTGATGGGAATGGATATTATTGCGCAAAGAGGTTATCCCATTTATTCAACCAGTAATCCGAAGATAAATCCTGACAACGGAAGACCTTCAGAATTTTTTACGATATTTAATAAATATGTACTCGAATTACGCTATCCTTTTAGTACCAACCCAAGTAGCACAATTTTTGGATTAGCTTTTTTCGAAGCAGCCAACGGTTGGTATTCATTTAAGGAATATAACCCTTTCAAATTACGCCGTTCAGCAGGTCTAGGTATGAGATTCTTTTTACCTATGTTTGGATTGCTTGGATTTGACTATGGTTTAGGATTTGATAGGATTAAAGAAGGGGAACCGATGAAGAGTGCCTTTAAATTTACCTTTATGCTAGGCCAGGAGCCTGAATAAAGTTTCTCTGAATCTAAAAACATCAAGATGCATAAAAAATTATTTATTCTAGCTTTATTTTTAGTTTTCACTGCTATGTCCAATGCGCAGCGCTATGCTGTTATCGATTCTAAATATATTTTGGAGAAATTAGCGGATTATAAAACATCTCAAACCAAATTGGACCAGGTTAGTAATCAGTGGCAACTTGAAATTGAAAAAAAGCAGACAGAGTTGGATAAAATGTATAAAGACTATGATGCTGAGCAAGTTATGTTGAGTAATGAACTTAGAAAGAAGAGAGAAGACGAGCTTTTCAATCGTGAAAAAGAAGTAAGAGACCTTCAAAAAAAACGCTTTGGTTTTGAAGGAGATTTATTTAAATTAAGGCAGGAATTAATAAAACCTATACAAGATAGAGTTTATGTGGCGATTCAAAAATTGGCCATAGAACGATCTTATGACTTTATTTTGGATAAAAGTGAAGGAATTACCGTTATATTTGCCGACCCAAAACTTGACAAAAGTGATGAGGTATTGAAATTTTTAAGTGTTAAATAAATTACAATCAAAGATTCATAAGCAGCCTAAAGGCTACTGTAACAACCTTTAAATCAAATAAACAATTAAAAGAAAAATGAAAAATCTAATCGTAGCACTTGTATTTGGTATCTCTATCTTCGGACTATCTAATACTTCGATTGCACAAACTCAAAAAATTGGCTTTATCAGCTTTGATGAATTAATTGGATCAATGCCTGAGGCAGAAAAAGCGAGTGCAGAATTACAAGAATACCAGATTGCACTTCAACAACAAGGAGCTAATTACTACAAAGAGCTAAACGAATTGGACAGCCTTTTTGCTAAAGATTCAGCTACAATGAACAAAGCAACCAAAGAGTTGAAAAGAAATGATATGATTGCTTTATATCAAAAAGTACAAGGATGGCAACAAACCATGCAGCAGATGTTGGAAGAAAAAAAATCTGCTTTATTGGGTCCTATTCAAAAGAAAGCAGTTGATAATGTTAAGCTCGTTGCCAAAGAAGCTGGATATGCTTATATTTTAGAGGCAGGTACATTATTAGTAACTCCTCCAGCGGATGACATTTTACCATTGGTAAAAAAGAAAATGGGAATTAAAGATCCCGCTCAAGCTGCTAAGCCGACTGCTGCACCTGCGGTTCCAAAAAAATAAATAAAATATAATAAATATTTTACAAAAGCCATCCCGTTAATCGGGATGGCTTTTGTATTTTTGAACTATGAGCGATGGACCCATTGGAGTTTTTGATAGTGGATATGGTGGCCTAACGGTATTGAAGGAAATCACCGAAATGCTGCCACAGTATGACTATGTTTATCTAGGAGATAATGCCCGTGCCCCCTATGGAGGCAGAAGTTTTGATACCGTTTACCAATATACGCTTCAAAGTGTGGAATGGTTTTTTAAAATGGGTTGTCCTTTGGTAATCATCGCCTGTAATACTGCTTCGGCAAAAGCACTGAGAACCATTCAGCAAAATGATTTGCCGTTGATGGGGCCTGACAAAAGAGTGCTAGGTGTAATAAGGCCTACTACTGAAATTATTGGAAACTATACCAAGACCAATCAGGTGGGTATATTGGGAACACAGGGAACTGTTCAATCTAACTCTTATCCTACGGAAATTGCCAAATTTTTTCCAGGAGTAAATGTATTACAGCAAGCCTGCCCCATGTGGGTTCCTTTGATCGAAAACAATGAACATCTTTCAGCTGGGGCAGATTATTTTATCAAAAAAAATATTGCCCAACTACTCAATCAGGCGGCAGATATTGATACCATTTTACTTGCTTGTACCCACTACCCTCTGTTGTTAGAAAAGCTTCAACAATATGTTCCAGCTGGGACTACCCTTCTTTCTCAGGGCCATATTGTAGCCAAAAGTTTGCAAGAATATTTAGCAAAACACAAATCACTTGATGAAAAGTGTACTAAAAATGGTAAAGTGAGCTTCTATACCACCGATTCTACTGAAGATTTTGACAAACAAGGGGCTGCTTTTTATGGAAAACCTATTATCTCCACTTATTTGGAACTTTAATTTGTATTGAAATTACAAAATTCAAAAAAAATTACTAACTTCGCCGTCCTTTCACAAGCAACAGGGATGGTGCCCTGATGAATGTAGATAAAAATGCTTTATTAAATAATTTTTGTAAAAGGAAAAACTCAATACAATGCCAGGCAAAAAAAGAACCTATCAACCGCATGTACGTAGAAGAAAACACGTACACGGATTTCGTCAGCGTATGCAAACTGCAAATGGCCGTAAGGTATTAGCTAGTCGTCGTAAAAAAGGTCGTGTAAAATTGACCGTTTCTGATGAGCGCTTCGGTAAAAAATAGAATCGATCATAAACCCTAAAAGGGCGAAAAATACTAACAGCTCTCCTTTGGAGAGCTTTTTTAATTTTAGATCATTGGAGAAAAAACAACGATACAAGTTGGGTAAAATGGATCGACTGAAAAGCCGTAAGACCATTGAACTGCTTTTTACAGAAGGGAAATCCTTTTCAATTTTCCCCTTCAGGATTTTGTATTCCTTATCTCCATTGGAAATTACTACTGCAGAAAATAAAGTCGCTGATGATGATAAAAAATTGCAGGTAGGCTTAACTGTTAGTAGTAAGAATTTTAAAAAAGCAGTCGACCGAAACCGTATTAAGCGTTTGATGAGAGAGGCCTGGCGGCTTCAAAAAAACGAACTCCAATTGTCGCCGTTACTTGCCCATCAATCGTTAAAAGTTTTTTTAATTTTTACAGGCAAAGAGTTGCCAGAATATGCAATGGTTTATCAAAAAGTTACAGCAGTAATTACCCGATTAATAAAATTGCCCAGTGAAAAATAAAAGCAATTTATTATCAAATAAAATAGGGGCAATACTCAGCCTTCCATTCATTGTTCTTATAAAATTATATCAACTGATCATCTCACCATGGCTAGGCAATCAATGCCGGTTTACGCCCACTTGCTCGCAATATGGAATTGAAGCCCTTAGAAAATATGGACCCATCAAAGGTTTATGGCTAACTGCCAAGCGCATAGCTCGATGTAATCCTTGGGGGAATCATGGGCATGATCCGGTGCATTGAGGGGAATGGGCAATGGTGAATGGTGAAAGGTGAATGGGCAATGGTGAAAGGCGAATGGCAATTATAAATAGTCTAAGCTCAAAAATTGATACGCGCCAATTCAGTAAAGCTTTTGAATAAAATTGATTGATAAAGAATTTTTAGATAATTAGTACCTCCGTGTTGCTTTTTAGTAAAACTACATATACTATTAATTCCATTTGGAATAGAGTGCTTTTACTTTTTTTTCTTGATAAAAAAAAGTAACAAAAAAAATCAATCCGCCGCGGCGGACTAAAATCAAGGAACTCGCCGGTAGAGTAC
>Ga0209550_10001278_pt1 | contig 24270 bp, 22 predicted proteins | sample LauGreSuBDMM15SN_2_FD_187567 | JGI IMG/M metagenome (GOLD analysis project Ga0209550, IMG submission 187567) | Freshwater lake microbial communities from Lake Michigan, USA - Su13.BD.MM15.SN (SPAdes) (version 5) | ecosystem: Environmental > Aquatic > Freshwater > Lake | place: Lake Michigan... | reverse complement strand
TTTAGACAGTACGTTTAGACAGTACGTTTAGACAGTACGTTAGACCACACGTTAGACCACACGTTAGACAGCACTGGACAAAGAGTGTGTGTAGGGGTTGTTCTTGAATGCCGTCAGGATATCAGGGTTGATGCGCTCACACCCAGCACACTCGTTGTAATATTGGGGAGCATGGATAGCACCATAGGTTTGTGTGGAAGGAGGCATAGCACTCAAACGAGAGAAGGCAGGGTTGACACGGTTCGAGAAACGGTCGCAATCGTCTTTGCAATGGATGTTCATTTGCTGGTTGAAAATTTGTGTGCCGCCTTGGTTGGGGCGATTGTAAATCGTTTGCGCTTTGATGTCATTGTTGTGTTGGCGATACGCAGACTCGTAGTTCATGTCACCATACGCTGTGGCGGCACCACCGGCTGCCGTGAAATATTCCGCACTGGTGGTATCTCTCTGTGTCAAATCTGGGGCACTATAATTGTTGACATAAAGACCTTCCTTTTGGTTGTTCACATTAAAGGTAGGTGCATACAAGGTGGTCTCCTTCACTGTGGTGGGGGTTGCATCTTGTGGATTGTAAACGTATCCCTTGGGCACCGAAGTACCACTGTCGCCGTAGACACGGACATTGTTGATGGTCTCGTCTTTGCGTGTGGGCTTCAAAAAATCCATCAGGGGAGCAATCACTGCACCGATCGCTCCACCAAATCCACTGCGCATGGTTTCGGGTTGCTTCACGGTGGAACGGTTGTTTTCGTAATTGGTATGACTGCGTAAAAAGTTGTCCGCATCTGTGGACGGACCTTTGCCAATGGCACGGGAGTGATTCACGCCGCCTTGGAAAGCTTCATGACGTTTGGCTTTCTCATAGTTTTCTGGTGCATACGCTGCTTTCACGTCGGTAGCCCCTGCTGGGCCCATGTAGTTCACGGGTACATCGTTACGACGTAAGATGCCCATCTCTTGAAGAGGACGCAGAGTCTCTCCCTTCTCGGACCCCGTGGTGGTGAGCCAACGGTCTTGGCTATTGATAAAGAACGTGTCGGGGCGTTGTTTCTCCACACGGCCCAACATCTGCGTGGTGGATGCAGTCTTGATAAAGGAATCCGCAGGACCCTCGTGGCCACGCAGTTCGTATACCAGCTTTGGGTTCGTATCGACCCGCAATTCATCGACCGTTTTGGGCAACCATTTGTCGCGCGCCTCCATACCGGCGTTGTACCCTCCACTGCCGTCAATGCCGTACCCCTGGTCCAATCCGGGTCCCACCATCACGGTGTCAAAGGGTTTCACATTGCTGTTCTTCATGGCGGGATTCACACGCGATTGGTAAAAGTCGCTTTGGTTGGGCATACCATAGGCCCATTGCATGTTTTCTTCTGGTTTGAAGAGAGGGGCTTGCTCGATTTTTTTGGTGACTTGCGACCCTGTGCCCACCATGTTGTCCAGCACAGATTCCGTGATATTCATATCGTACGTGCGTCCTTTCACTTTGCCACCATTGAATGGAGTCATGTTGTTGTGCTTGAATTGTTCCGAGTTCAAGTAGTTGCCAGTGAGAGAGAAAATCTCTTGCGGATTCTGGCCAACGGCAACCCCCTTTCTCTCCTGCTGCTCGTACAAGTTCTGGTTAAAATATTTGTCCGTGGCCGCATTCGGGTTTGGATATTGCTGTACAGTGTCTACCACTTGGTTGATGTTGGGAACAGGAAAATTTTGTGCAGGTATATTGGTATTGGGCAGGTAGTTACCAAACTGTTGGCTTTCTCTCGTGGCTAAATTCGTCCGGGTCCCCATGTTGACAAAATTTTCTTGTGACAGCTTCCGGATTTCTTTTTTTGCACAATCGTCGTTTTTCTGATTTGATATTACATACATACCCCCTAATGCTATTAATGGTAATGCGATTTCCATATATTATTTTATATATATAAAGTATTATATTTTAATTCACATATAAAAAAATTTTCATTTTTTCCTGACTTAAATTTACAGAATGCTCTGGCACGAGTTTGTTTGCGCACAATGATTTGGACCACCGACATAGTTTCCTCTCACTAAAGTGTAACTGACTGGCAACATGGATTTGGTTTCGTTCATGACACAATCCCTCTTCGGAGTAAAATAGTCCTTTTCTAAAATGCGGGTACTCAAATTGTTCTGGAAGGGCAGGCATGTGTTTGCTTGAGGATTCAAAGGCGGGTAATACCAATCGGTTTGCTCTAAATCTCGGTACCACCATGCGGGGTTCGTGGCGCGCGATTGTTCTGTAAAGGTATTGTTGCAGGTTGGATACTCGATAGCTTGGTTGGACACATTGAATTCTTGGTAGTTGTCTTTCCCTAAACAATCTCGGCTTGCCCGACGATTGACACCGCGCAGGTCGCTCTCCAAATTGATGGTGTTGGTTCGGAGATTGGCGCCCCATTTTTGAACAATGATTTGGGGGTCCTCAATGAAACAAGGTTTGTCTCCGTTGCCAGGCACATTGAGTATCCATCTGCCTGGGTCAGTTGATTGTTGCAAAGCTTTCTTGGTTCGGCAATCGTCGTATTTAAAGCGCGTGGCGGCCATGATTCTACTTTATATGGATATAATATATTTTTTATTTATTTGGGACAATAATAAACACAGGATTTATCTATTTAAATACTATCTTACTCATAGAGATATACGAAATTATTAGAAACATGGACCCGACACTCTGTTTAAACATGATTGTCAAAAACGAAAGCAAAATTATTACTCGGTTGTTGGATTCCGTCGTCAACTTGATTGACTGTTACTGTATTTGCGACACAGGGTCCACAGACGACACCGTGTGGTTGATTGAAACGTACTTTGAAGCACGAACCATTCCCGGCAAGGTAGTACACGAACCATTCAAGGATTTCTGTCACAACCGCAATGTTGCTCTAGAGCATGCAAACGGGATGTCCGAATTTGTCTTGTTGCTGGACGCCGACATGGTGCTGGATGCAAAGCAATTCGACAAAAACACGTTGCGCACCGCTGACAGCTTTCACATTTTCCAGGGACACCGCAGTTTCTACTACCAAAACTTGCGAATTGTACGTAACAATGGAATGTACCGATACGTAGGCGTGACACACGAGTACATTGACACTCCTCCTGGAAACCGTACGCTGACCATCGCCAAAGAGCATGCGTTTATCCACGATATTGGAGACGGAGGGTCTAAGGCAAACAAATACGAGCGCGACATCCAACTACTGCTGAACGGTCTTCAATCTGAACCCAACAATGTGCGCTACCACTTTTACCTCGCCAACAGCTACCACGACCTTGGACGGTTCCAGGAGGCCATCACGTACTACAAGAAGCGCATCACCCTGGGAGGATGGTTTGAGGAGGTGTGGTATAGCCATTACCGTATTGGGATGTGTTTCAAACGTCTGGGTAATGTCAGCGAAGCCTTCACATCTTGGTTGGATGGTTACAACTTTTATCCCGAACGGTTGGAAGGATTGTATGAGATGATAAAGCATTACCGAGAGCATTCGCAGCACAAATTGTGCAAATTATATTACGACGTGGCCAAAGCCATTTTGGATAAAAAGTTGAACCGGGATAACTACCTGTTTTTGCACAACGATGTCTATACATATAAGCTGTACTATGAGTACACCATCTTTTCCTCTTACCTGGGTGTGCGTAATATCAACGATGAGGTCGTCACTGTGCTCAACCATTCCACCGATGAGAGTGTCAACAACAACCTGCTGTCCAACATGAAATTTTACAAGGATATCTTGCAACCCTCGTTCATCCATTTATTTGATAACGATGTTCACAAAAGCGTTATCCTGGGGGAACAAACCTTGTTCCGGTCGTCGTCCAGCTGTCTGATTCCTCGACCAGATGGAAGCGGATACATCATGAACGTACGGTATGTAAACTACTATATTGAAAAAGATGGGTCGTACAAAAACTGCGAAGGACACATTATCACCATAAACAAGTTGGTTGAATTGGATGCGGATGTCAATACAGTGAAGGAGACATGGTTCGACACGTCTTTCGATGGTCGTCTTTACATTGGCGTAGAAGACGTGAAAATCTATTATGACTGTTACACTGGTGTAACACGGTTTATTGGTACTGGTTATCATATGAGGGACCAACTAGGCATTGTGGAAGGGTCATACGAAGGAGGGTGGCTCGTACCAACGGAGCTGAGACAACGGTTCAAGCAGACCTCTTGTGAAAAGAATTGGGTATTCGTTGATTATCGCAACAAAACGCACATCGTGTACGATTGGTTTCCCTTGACATTGTGTCGTGTGGAGTCGAATGAGCTACAGATTGTAGAAACTCGTGACATGCCGGGTATTTTCTCCAAAGTAAGAGGCTCTTCGTGTGCATTTGTCTATGGCGAAGAAAGATGGTTCGTTACGCATATAGTGTCCTATGAAAACCCGCGTGACTATTACCATTTGATTGCAGTATTTGACAGCAACATGCATCTCCTGCGATATTCGGCCCCGTTTAAATTCGAAGGGGAACCTATTGAATACTGTCTCAGTATCGTGGTAGAAGACAGTCGGGTCTTGCTCAATTACAGTACGTGGGACCGTACGACACGGATTGGTGTGTACGAGAAATCATTCATTGACTCCCTTTTGAAATATCATTGATCGTTGGATAAAAGCAAAAATAAAAAGTAAAAAAAACGAAAATAAATATTAAATAGAATTTATTATCCATACATATCCAATTGAATCCATGGACAATCATGTTGTCACTTTCGTCACATCATATCTCAAAATATATAGTTCTGAATATGATGAAAATAAAACATTCGAAAAACGTCTTGCTCTTTTCATGCAAATTGTCCAACTGGGCATCCCTATTTGTCTGTTTACCAGTCCTGAATACGAGCAAGTCTTTCGCCTCATTGAAGCCAATCATACAAACGTACGCATTGTCCAGATTGTCACCATCGATGAATTGCTGTTTGGACAACTTCGTTCGCCGAACATGACACTGCCTGAACAACGAAGCTACATCAAGGACTTACCGAACTATATGCTGCTTATGCATGCCAAAATCGAGTTCATTCACAAGGCCATAGACGCAAATCCATTTCAACATTCGTTGTTTAGTTGGTTTGATTTTAGTTTGCCATACATCTTTCGGAATATGGAGAGAAGCCTATTGACAATACAACGACATGCCTCTAGACGGTATATGCCTCCGTTCCTTGTGATGCCGGGTTGCTGGCCACAACCGTTCAGCGACATGAACGCCCTGCAGAGCCATATCTGTTGGCGCTTTTGCGGAGGATTTTTCATTGGTGACAAAGATACGTTGGTCGATTTCTACAAAGTCAGCGTGGCCCACTTTGCAGAATTCATTGAACAGAGTCACGGACATATCGTCTGGGAGGTGAATTATTGGGCATGGCTCGAGTCACATGGACACATTCGTCCGGTCTGGTACGCAGCCGACCACAACGATAGTATCATCGACATTCCTGCATCGGTTTATGTTACAGAATTGATGTCTCACCCAGAGGTGAAAACAGTGATGTACAATTATCCACCGTTGACTATGGCCGATGGGGACCGATTCTTCGCCTCGTCTGCATCCTATGTGTACGACCATCATACAAACAGTCATATTTTGAACACCCGATATGTGAATTACCTTTACAGAGATAATTGGGAATGTATTTTCTTTAAGGAACCAAGACAGATTCGCAGTTACAATATACATTCAATCTTGAATGAAGAATTGCAGCCTACACGGTTTGAAGTCATGCAGCCAGACGACGACATCCTCGCACCAAACTACGATGCCTTTTCGGTAGGACTTGAAGACATTCGTTTGTTCGAAAAAGACAATAAAGTCATGTTCATCGCTAGCAATGTGCACTATGTTCCATCATGTATAAACCAGATGGTCATAGGAGAGTATGACTATGAGCAAAACAAGTGTAAACACATGCGACTCGTGACGATGCCTTGGAACCCTGTATGTGAGAAAAATTGGGCACCGCTGCCGGTACCAGGAGTGTGTTTCTTTGTCTATAAATGGTCCCCTTATACAATAGGATACATCATCGAACAGGTTGCATACGAAGGAGAGAAATGCATGTTTCTCCCTGTTTTGGAGCAACCATACCAACATACCTTGATCAATCGGTTTCGCGGTTCCACCCCATTCATCGAATATGACGAGGAACATTGGGTGGGCGTCGTCCATTACAGTGAAGTAGGCGTTCCTCCTGTGTACTATCACGTCCTTGTTCTCATTCAGAAGGCAACATATTTGCCGACACGAATGAGTACACCCTTTAAGCTCTCTTCACAACCCATTGAGTTTTGTATTGGTTTCACACAACAAAATGAATTCTTTTTGTTTTGGATATCTCAAATGGACCGCGACCCAGCTTTGTTGCACGTTCCCAAGCACTTACTTCCTATCGAAAATATAGTATATTAAAAAGACTTGCATGTCCAAAAAGGTGCATGTATTTTTCTTTTGGTTTAATTTGTATACTGTATCGCGTTGCAATAGTACTTTGTGCCATCACTTACAATACTTAGAGTGGCATTGAGTTCACTTCCTGCGAGATAGAAATTTAATGTTCCAAGACTTGATGCGATATTGGATACGAACCCAGAATTGTTTATAGATGATGAAACAATAGCACTTTGAAGAAAACCAACAGGTCCATACACGAAAACGATAGCTTGATAGCCAATGGGCAGAGGGGAGGCAAACACAATCGAATCTAATGATTGTCCGTTTGCCAAATTCAAAGTAAAATATGTGATGGGTGAAGATTGTGATGGAATGGTGATAGAACTTGTAGAGGGATTAAACGTTAATGCAATGAAACTGGGAGCACCGCCTGGACCTGTTGGACCAGTGGGGCCGTCATATCCACCCGCTGTACCGGTAGGACCAGTAGGACCGCGTTTCGGTTTTCCGGTTGCTCCAGGGTAACTCGGTCCAGGTGCTCCCGTAAACCCGGTTGGACCAGTGAGGGATGGACCAGGGGGGCCTTGTGGACCGACCATTTCCCCTGCACTGCAACAGGACTTCACTGCTAAATATTGTGAGTAATTGGCGTAGTAATTGGACATAATATATGTGTATATATTATATATTATATATATTATATTATTATATCATATCTCCCTTGTTCCTTTCCTTTGCTCCTTCGACTTTTCGTTTCTCATCTATCCTCTTAATGTTATTGGGTAAAGTAGACCACGTTCCCATAATAATTGATTCCATCAGATAGAATAGTTATCATGGCGTACGTTCCATTCCCCATGGCGATGGTTGGTATGATGGATATATTCGAGAAAAAGTTATAGGGACCATTCACCGTAGACTGGATGTTGGGAGAAGTCGTTGTGGCGGAAACGAATAGGACTGCTTCGTATCCAGAAGAGAGATTGGTGGCATTGAGTGAAATGATGCCTACGCTGTCTGTCATCGTCACGGAGTAATATGCAATCGGTTCGCTTTGAGAGGGTAATACCACTGGTTGACCGCTGACAAAATTCAAGGCGGTCACAGTGGAAGCAGGAACAGATGGGCCTGTGGGTCCAGTGGGACCTGTGATACCCGAAAAAGACGCCGAGGGACCCGTAGGACCGGTGCATCCCTGCCCAGTAGGCCCAGTATAGCTAACTCCGGGTAAACCAGTATACCCTATGGGGCCAATGGGTCCTATTCCAGCTGGTCCTGTGGGTCCAGGTTTGCCAGTGGTTTGGTTTGTGCAACATTTCTTAGAAGCTAAAGAAAACGAATACATAAAAATTCCTTATATATATGATACGAGAATATAACAAATTTTACATACACATATATTTTATGGTCGTATCTCTCAATAGTCCTAAGGGGCTTGGTTGGTACATGGTACGGCATTGACATAATAATATGTTCCGTCAGCGAGAACAGTCACAATAGCATATTGAGGATAGCCACTGGTTTGCGCGAGAAGCTGTATAGGTGATGCTAACTTCACATTTTTTTGCACACTGTACGCGTTTGAAAAAGAAATCGAAGAGGGAGTACTAGTGGAGACTGTGTACACTATGATGGTTGCTTGGTATCCAGCAGGCAAATTGGTGGCGTTGAGAGCAGTGACATTGAATCCAGTAATATTGATTTGGTAATAGGACACAACCGTGGATGGAACGGGTAAGGAAAGAGTGGATGTAAAGATGTCATATAGCGGAGACGAAATCGTGGTATCAACATAGGAAGCGACAGGTCCTTGCGGACCCACAAGGCCGACTACAGGTCCGGTGGGACCAATGGGACCGATACACCCCCTTCCCGTTGGGCCGGTTACTCCAAGACCAGTTGGACCTGTTTGTCCCATAGGACCAATGGACCCAATTCCCGCAGGACCAACGAGTCCTTGTGGACCTTGGATGTTGATGCTACAGCATCGTTGTGCACCTAAATATTGAGGATAAGACATTGACGTGGTGTTTATATTATTTATATAAAACAAAATAGAATATATATAAATAATTTGCACGATGGATTGATTATTTGTTTTTTTTTAAGAACTTGGAAGATTGGCAAGGCACAGCTTGATTTCACCCAAACTGGCGACATTGTATTTCACTACAAACGGTAAGTCGTTTTCTAAATACATTTCGATTTGTTGACACAAATTGGTACACTTGATGAAGTAGCCTAAATTCTTCAGAGAGAACTCCCCTTGGATAATCTTCGAGGAATCTTGTTTCAAGGTAAATGACATGCCATCCGATTCTGCTCGATGGATTTCCGCTGATGCGAATTGACCAGAGCACTTGAAAATCAGTTCGTTGCCCACTGACTTGATTTCGAGTTTGTCTGAAATGCAAGACAAGTCGCGAATTATCTTTTGAAAGTCTTGTGACGGCAGATTGATGATAGACGAAAACTTGACATCCGGGTACTGTAGCTCCTCGGGTTCAGGCTCAATCAATCGCAGCTTCTGGGTCTTGCATTGCTTAATCTCTCCGTTCTCATACTTTAGAGTCAAATACGAAACAATGCCGTCGACATAATCCGCATTTTCAATGTAGATAGTCAAGGTCTCGTCGTTCTCAATGGTGTTAATCAATTTGAACAGATGAAACATGTTGACACCAATGATGATTTTGTCTTTTTTGCATTCATAAAACTCAAAATTCTGTGCAGCCAAATGCAGGTGAGCTAGAATAGTATGTGATTTGTCCATGTTTATAATTCTCATTCCATCTGCCCCGAAGGTGATATTGGTTTCCAACAAAATATCTTTCAATGCAGTCATGAGTGTCCGAAAAGGAGCTATTTGCACTGTTTTGATGGTCAGCACATTCCCTTCCGTGGTCGACGGAGATGGTTGGCTCTTGTTGTTAAATGAAGACATGGTTCTTTCCTTTCTTATACTCAAATTTATTTTGGAATCTTTAAATACTTATGAAAGTAAATATTTAAACGCAATAAAATGAAAAAACGGGTCCTAATTGGCGATTGGTAATTGGTGATTGGTTGAATAAAACAAATTTAATAATCAAAGACAATTATCCGGTGCAACCACTTTCTGTTCGCCCATATTTTCCTTCATCTTTTCGGCAAACTTTCCTAAAAGAGATAAAAAATTTTTGGCATGAAACTCTTTGTCATTCGATGTTTGTTCGCTGGTCAATTCCATTAGTTTCCGCAGGGCAGCTCGATTGTTTGTGTTATTTTTGATGCTTTTTATTTTTGCTTCTAAAGCAACATTTTTTATTGTTTCCAAAATATTGTCGTTCTCTAACTGTTGCATCAATAAACTGTTTCTCTTGTTGAATTCCTCTTTGTCAAAGTAATAGTATTGGCTGTCGGCAATCAGCTCCTCCAACGTTGCACATTTCATATACCTAAACTTGTCGAAATCCACCTGAAAATATCGATTCACTATTTGAAGTATAAGGGGTGAGTAATGCAATGCATAGTTCGACCTGCTGGACTGGTTAAACTTGATATCCTCCACAATCAACTTCTGATGAGTGATTTTTGTTATCCCGATTGTTTTTAATATGTAAATTAAATCTTCGTTCAAGCATTCAAATCTACCAAAATAGTCGATACGAAGCTCACCGTTTTCATCCAGTAGATGCACATACTGTGGAATAAAGGAATGCGAATAAACAGAGTTGTCACACTCATCCTTGAACTCTAAAAAAGCCAACAAGCTACGATGGTTCGGTTTGACTTTATCAATGAATTTCCATGCAGACACAATTTTATCATACGGATTTCGAATAAACGTGAACTTCGTATAGCTGTCCCACTGTTCCTTCGTTATCTTTGCCTGGTCATATAACTCTTGGGACGTTGTAAAGTACTGCAAAATACCGGTCTTCCGTGTGTTGACAAACCCATAAATCTTTCCACAACCTTTTTCGTCGTCCTTGTCGGCATCTTCGCCCACATAGGCTTTGTGGTCCTCTCGTGTAAATCTATAGGTGTTAAAATTGTAGCAATCCCTCAATAAGCTGTGAACATATGACCCACCTGTTTTAGGTATTTGAATATAAATAGCTTTGTATTCGTGGCTGATGGAACACATATGAATGCTAGCGAAGGGTATCTATTTCATTCTGTTGTATCTTTATATAAAAAAAACAAAATATATATATATATAATATTTATATATCCAGCGTATATATATATGAGTTCTGTACGCTTTGTAAGACTAGGAAGTTCCTATACTCCCAACTATGTTACTGCATCCAGAATAGACAGCTTTTGCAGAAATAACGGTGGGTGTGCTACTCAACAAACGACTCCTCCTCCTCCTCCTCCTCCGTCATCTGTTCTTATTCCCAATTTGAATATTTCGATGAATAGTGAGTATCCGATTAATTTGTCTTATGTTCTGAACAATGATAATTCAGTCACATTTAGCGGATATATCAACAAAAGTAATTTTAGCGTAAACAACATCGAGATATTTCCAGAAAACAGTAGTTATTCAGTATCGTATACTTTTAATAGCGTAACGGGGGGCATCTCATTTAGCATACAGAACTACTCGAACAGCAGCAATATTTCTATTTTCATAAACGGGACTACACAATTAGCATCCACGACTCACTACATTACCTTCTACAACTACCATGTAATTAATTCAGCCGAATCTTAGATATTATTATAATAATGCAATAATTATTCTACAATTATATTTTGCAATAATTATAGAATAATTATAAAATAATTATAAAATAATTATAGAATAATAATATAACAGTAATAATATAATAATATTTACAGATGTCTTGCAACTCTTTAGTCACATATGAAGCTGCTGGTGTTGACGCAGTAACTTCTGTGTTATCCTATAATGTATCAGGAAGTACTTCAGTAGCTGGATACACCACTCCAGGATGGACTACGACGACGACGGTCCCTGCTGTTTCTCATTGGCATAAAGTAATCGAATGCATCGGAGGAGCCACAGGGGGGAACTGTAATCCATGTAATTGCGTTACCACATCGTGGTTTAGCGACGTTCTTTGTGAAACATGCTGCAGCAGTATACGTTGGAATCCATGTAAATCCCAAGCAACCATTTACACAGAAACATTTACACATCCACAAAATGTTCATAAATACAGTGGCATACCATTGGTTGGTTCCACCACCTTTTCGGCATCCGCAACAATAACGATTACCTTTGTTTCGAGTGCCGAGGTACTTATTCCGCCGCCAAAGGATGAACAAGTTGTGTTTGTGGAAAGCATGGTGTTCACGGTAAGCAATTTCAATATTGGATTCGATGAACTAAATATAAATATTCCCATTACTGAAAGTTTTACAGCTCAACTCAACAGTGCTGGAACGTTTGATGCACAAATTGGGATGCCAGATAGCCCATATTCTGTGGATCAAACCATTTCTATTGATGGAGTAGGAAACGTCACTTACGGGTTTTCTTTAAATCCATACATCTTGCTATGTGCAACCCCGAGTGGCGGGGCCAGTTTTGTCAACTTGTGTGCAGAAGTTTATTTTAGCATTTCTTGCAACAACCCCGTAACAAATGAACCTATTTCCTTCACGCAAGGATTTTCTGTTCTTTGTCCAACTGCTGAAGAGTAATAAATGATTTAGATTTAATATAATTTTTATTTTATTATATTATATTATATCACAACAGTATTGCCAAATGCAAAATTTTACATTCACAAACAATTCACTTCAACAAAAATTTCAAGTGAGCAATCCATCTTCCCGTCAGAGTAGGTCTGCCAATGAACGCTCATCCAATAATCGCTCATCCAATAATCGCTCATCCAATAATCGCTCATCCAATAATCGCTCATCCAATACCGCAACCAATTCACTTGTACCCAAGCAACTGGCTCTAAAAATAAATTCATGTTTTACCAATGGACAGCCGTATGTATTCAAAAATAGTGGATTGCAAATAACGTTCAATGACTGCACGACCGTTCAAGAGGCCACCATAAAGGTGGCGAAGGTGATGTCAAGACTTGCTGCGCAAAAAAGAACCATTACCATCGCTGGAAAGAAATACACTTCATTCACAAATGAATCATACACGAAAATGGTTGACTGTGCCTTTGCAGACCATTATGAACAGCACTGCACAATCAATGATATTAATGGAAGCTACAATACGCTTGCTACATATAACTATGGGTTTTAGATATATGCGTTTTGCGTTTTAATTATGCCTGCACTTTCGGGACTTTTCGAGTGCCGTGACCATACTTTCTCCGTGCTGTTTTCGCTAAGCGCAGAGCCTTTGATGACGGTTTGCATCCTCTCTCTAAAATGGTGTAATCAACGGCGGCTGCTTTCCCGGCCGTGATGGCACTCGCCAACCGAGCAATACCCCAGGACTGAGCAGTCTGATTAGGACGTGACCCCGAAGAGTAATACGCCCCCGCACCTTTGTTGACTATTTTGGCTAACGCTTTTTGGCTGCATCCAGTGGCCACCGAGAGTTCTCGCGTGGGTCCAATGTTATCTACATGGTACACCCTGCGTGCATTTGTCACATGTCGAGAGGGACGTGAATGGAAAGACCGCATTGCAGGTCGTCCGTGATACACACCTTGACGGTAGAGTCGCCTAGAGCTCCTTAGCTCGGTAGCTTGTTTCTGTCTATCTCTCCTCGTCAATTGGTTGGGCAAGTATCGCAAAGGAACCTTCATATACTAAACGGGGAACAAAATGTATCAAAATCACATACTGAACAATTTGTTGATGAAAATGCCAATGATAATGCCAAACAGTTGCGTGAACAGAAATGTGTTCAAGGTTGTCTCGATGTTGGGATACCGAATTTTCCCTAAATAGAGGTCGAACACATAGAAGAACGCCTTATCCTTGTCGTGTATAAGGAGGACACTGTTGTTATCTAATTGGGCAGTCACGTTTCTCTCCTTGTAGTATTCTAAACTGTCTGTTTGTATTTCTGGAATCTCAATGCCAACAACAGAATACGTGTAAATATTTTTCTTCGTATACTGAAATGTCACTGCCAATCCCCCCTCATTTCTCTCTTCAATGTGGTTCACAGTTGCGGTGCGCGATTTCTTGATACCCACTAGATTGTCTTTTCTGTACGTTAATGACTTGAACTTCACCGTATCATTGTCTTCTATCAGCAGATAATTGGTGGCTGCTTTGTCAATCGTCCAGTCATTGGTATACCTTAAGAGCCAGACACCATAAAAAAAGGGTCTCGACAACGGCGTGGTTAATTTCATTCTTTTTTTTTGCACTGTTTTGTTGGTACATGTATACATGGTCAAGTGATTAAGTTGTTTTTCCCAAAATGTAAAGCGCGAATATCATTAATCATTTGGTTGAGTATAAAGTATTTGAAACAGATAGGGATTTAAAAGCAAGACTTGTATTAAATAGTAATGTCGGAATCAAAACGTCTGGATTGCACGTCCGTCGTCGAACGATTGTTTGAGAAATACAAGGACGACGAATACATGCTGCAACGTATTTACAACCATGTATACCTCCATTTGCCCAACACACTGGAGAACGAATCGAGAAACCACGAGAAGCGTCAGAACCTCAACTCGTATTTGTCGGAGGAGCAACAAATCTTCATCCAAGTGTTTCTCAGCAAAAACAACTACTACTACCTCCCCAACAACGGGTTCTTCTACGAGTACAATGGGAAGGATTATATGATTGTCAAGGAGGATGACATCATTCATAAGCTTCTCTCCACCATCTCCAAGGAGAGAGTGTTGCTGCAATGGAAATACAAGACCAAAATCAATATCATCAAGCAAATCAAAGACCGCAACTTGTTCACATCAATTCCCGAAACGGATACCATCCAAAGTGTGTTGAATGTGTTGTATCCCTCCATTTTTCTCTCTAAATCAGCTGCCAAGTATTTCCTCACTATTGTTGGGGACAACATCTTGAAAAAAACCAGCAATTTGATTTTTCTGGTGTCACCAAAGATGAAGCAGTTGTTGCATGAATTAGAAAGCGTGGCGGTTCTCTCTATTGGCAATGACAATGTCTCTTCCAAGTTTATCACGAAGTACCACGAGAACCATTCCTTTGAGAATATTCGTCTCCTTCAAATCAATGAAAATATATCTAACGATTACTGGAGAGAACTGCTCAAACGTATAGGGTTAAACTTGTTGTGTCTGGCTACTCATTACTCCAAACGCTACTTGCACTCTGACCACTTTCTGGACAATTGTTCTGACGACGACTTGTTGGCCTATGTGCATACCCTCAAAAACACCACGCAGGGAGAGATAGTGAAACGGTTTGTGCACGAATGCATTGAAACTACCTTCGACGAATACCGTATTGAATGGAAAAACTTGCATTTTATGTGGAAGCAGTTTCTCTCTGGGGCTGGACTCCCAAATGTTGTTTTCTCGACCACATTGAAGGCGGCGTTGAGTGACCAATTTGCTTACGACAAAGATACGGATTCCTTCAAGGGTATCACCAGCAAATACTTACCTGTCTACAAGGAATTCATTCAATTCTGGGAGGAGACAATGGTTTCGTGCAACCACGAAGAAGTGTTCGAGAACGAATTCGAAATCGATGAAATCCATTCTCTCTTCAAGGATTGGAACCGCAATCGTAGCGCCTTGTCCGAGGAAACCATCATCAAAATAGTCCGGCATTTCTTCCCTGCGTTTGATATCGTCGAGGACAAATATGTACTCCACGTCACGTCAACCATGTGGGACAAGGTGGAGGACATTCGCAACTCATTCCCCTATATCAAGGAACAAATCAAGAGTGAGCATGCCTTGTCACTGATTTCGTTCGACGATGTGTACACCTACTATCAAAAATACGGAACCATGCATGCAGTGAAATTTGTGGTAAGCAAACGATTCTTTGAAAAGTATTTGTATTGTCACTATGCAGAATATGTTGTGTATGAGAAGTTCATCAAAATGGATTGGGTAGAGACATAATTTTATAACTTGTAGCTTATAGCTTATAGCTTATAGCTTATAGCTTATAGCTTATAGCTTATAGCTTATAGCTTATAGCTTATAGCTTATAGCTTATAGCTTACAACTTCATGCGCATGCGTTTGAAAAAAATATAATGATTGGACATGTTATTCATTGTATTTTTTATTTCTTTTTTAATTATCTAACCGGATAATCCAGCGCGGATTTGCAACCCAACACCTGAGGTACCTTCACCTTGGCCATCATATGGTTGAGGAGACAAAGGACCTCCATACGCCATACCACCACGCATCTTGCGAGTGCCCTTGCGACCCTTGTGGAACAAGGTGAATTTGCCCTTCTTGGCAACGTAACCAAGCTTCTTCAAGACTTTGATGCTTTTCTTGCCAGTACTATGCTTCTTGCGCGAGACGATACGTCCGTGTTTGTTCTTAAACAAATGGGATTTTGTGAGACCACCCGATGTCTTTTTCGCGGTGCCATGCCACACTTGTGCCCTGCTTCCAATGGTTTTCTCAAGCATTTTATATTTTTTATGGAGAAAATAATTTCAGATTTCCCAATTAAACGAATAAATGCCTACATGAATTCAAAAACGGTTTAGGGGAGGCATTCCGCTACCTCCTGGCATTCCCTCGGTTCTACCTAAATAATTGACATTCAATGGTTTGCCTAAATAAAAGTCTCCAAATTGTGAGTTTCCACCTTTGCTCGATTGAATGACCTGTGATATCCGGGTTGCATACGACACCCTGGCTGACGCTGCATCGGACCCTGGGGTAGTTTTGTCGTACTTGTCCGGTATACAATAACATGTTGAAGGTGTTGTGCCTGTCATGGCGTTGTATTCGGCTATGTATGTTATGATGCGCGAGGTACTACTTCTTGAACCGGGTGTAAATTGACGATAAGAGTACATGTTTACTAATAAGAATGGATTTTTTTATTTCTTATATTTCTTATATTTCTTATATTTCTTATATTTCTTATATTTCTTATATTTCTTATATTTCTTATATTTCTTATATTTCTTATATTTCTTATATTTCTTTTTGTTTTTGGTCTGTGTAATTATCAATAATTATACTTATTTATAAATATAAATGATTAATAATTTGCTTTTCATTACAAAAAAACAATTCCAGAAACTTAGAAGTTAAACATATTCGCATATTTTAAATACCTACTCGAACCTCTGCAACATTTTTTTTTGAAAATGGCCACTCCTGCAAACGACGAACTCTTTTTTGATGTCCAACAAAAGACAGACAAACAACACATTTTGGACAATCCAGACACATATATTGGTTCAGTGGAAAGTATTGATGCGGACATGTGGGTAATGAGCGAGGATGGAGCCAAAATCGTAGAGAAAAACATCAACTATGTCCCTGGACTCTTCAAGTTGTTTGATGAAGGCATTGTCAATTGCCGCGACCATGTCGTCCGCATGAAGTCCAAAGTGGATGCTCAAGTCGACAATGCAGTGGCAGTGACACATATAGATGTTTCGATTGAAGCAGATGGATCCATCACCATGGTCAACGACGGCAACGGTATTGATGTCGCAGAGAAGGACGGTGTGTGGATTCCCGAGCTAGTGTTTGGTCATCTACGCACCTCGACAAACTACAACAAGGAGGAGAAAAAAATCGTGGGCGGCAAGAACGGATTCGGATTCAAACTCGTGCTCATTTGGTCTAGCTACGGACGCATTGAAACGGTGGACCACATTCGCGGGCTCAAATATGTGCAAGAATACAAACACAATTTGGACGAGATTTGCAAACCGTCAGTCACCAAATGCAAGACCAAACCATACACCAAAATCACGTTCCAACCCGACTATGCACGTCTAGGGATTGCAGGATTGTGTCCCGACATGGTGGCCTTGTTGAAGAAGCGTGTCTTTGACATTGGTGCCATCACAGACAAAGCTATTAAGGTCAAGTACAATGGAGACTTGGTCCCGGTCAAAAATTTCGAGCAATACATCAACATGTACATTGGAGACAAATCCGTGGCACCACGTGTCTATGAAGAGGGTGGCTCCGAAGGGCGCTGGGAATATGCAGTGGCCTTGACCCCGTCGTCGGAATTTGTACAAGTCTCCTTTGTCAACGGTATCCATACCTCCAAGGGTGGCAAGCACGTGGAGTACATCCTCAATCAAATCGTGCGCAAATTGGTGGATTACATCGAGAAGAAGAAGAAAACCAAGGTGAACCCAGTGTCCATCAAAGAGCAATTGATACTCTTTTTACGGTGCGACATTGAGAACCCAGCCTTTGACAGTCAGACCAAGGATTACATGAACACTCCTTCGTTGAAATTTGGTTCGCGATGCGACGTGAGCGACAAGTTCATCGAGAAGGTAGCCAAGATGGGTGTCATGGATGCTGCGGTGCAATTGACGGAAGTGAAAGAAAACAAGGCGGCCAAACGCACGGACGGCACCAAGTCCAAATCGGTGCGCGGCATTCCGAAGCTGACGGACGCCAATTGGGCTGGAACGGACCGGTCGAATCTGTGCATGCTGATTCTGTGTGAGGGAGACTCTGCCAAAGCGGGTATTTTGTCTGGATTGTCTTCGGAGGACCGCAACAGTGTCGGAGTATATCCCCTGAAGGGCAAACTGCTGAATGTGCGCGGAGAACCCATCAAGAAAATCACCGACAACAAGGAAATCGCTGAAATCAAGCAAATCCTTGGTCTGGTCACAGGAAAACAGTATCCCTGTGTGGAAGAGGCACACAAGACTTTGCGGTATGGCCGCGTCATTTTCATGACAGACCAGGATTTAGACGGCAGTCACATCAAAGGGTTATGCATCAACTTGTTCACCTGTGAGTGGCCTACGTTGGCACAAATTCCCGGATTCATTGGCTTCATGAACACCCCTATCCTGAAGGCAAAGAAAGGCGAACAGGAACTGAATTTCTACAATGAGGGAGAATTCGAGAGCTGGAAGGAGGTCAACGATACGCGCGGATGGAAAATCAAGTACTACAAAGGTCTCGGAACCAGCACGGGTAAAGAATTCAAGGAATACTTTGCGAACAAGAAGGTCGTGGATTTCGCGTTCTCTGGTCAACCGTCAGACGATGCCATCGACATGGTGTTTAACAAGAAGCGTGCGGATGACCGCAAGGAGTGGCTGAAAGTTTATAGCCGGGATGCCTACCTAGATACCAACAAGAAGTCTGTCTCTTACGAAGAGTTTGTCCACCGTGAGCTGATTCATTTCTCCAAGTACGATTGCGACCGCAGCATCCCGAATTTGATGGACGGATTGAAGATATCACAGCGCAAAATAGTGTTCGCCGCATTCAAACGCAACTTGGTGTCGGAAATCAAGGTGGCCCAATTTGCAGCCTATGTGTCGGAGCATTCGAGTTACCATCATGGCGAAGCCAGTTTGAACGCAGCCATTGTCGGTATGGCGCAGAATTTTGTGGGGTCTAACAATATCAACTTGTTTGTACCCAATGGTCAATTTGGCACACGGTTGCAGGGTGGCAAAGACAGTGCTTCCGAGAGATACATCTTCACCTTGCTCAACCGATTGACCCGTGCGTTGTTTCCAGTTGCAGACGATTATGTCTTGGAGTATTTGAACGACGATGGATTGAGTATTGAGCCCATTTACTATGCCCCGATTATTCCCATGATTCTGGTGAACGGTTCGAAGGGCATTGGAACGGGGTTCAGCACGGACATCATGTGTTACAATCCCCTGCAAATCATAGAGTACTTGCAAATCAAATTGCACGACCATGCAACCATAGACGATGGCATGGAATTTGTCCCGTACTACGAAGGCTTCAAGGGCACTATCACGAAACTGACAGAGAGCAAGTTCTTGGTTCGAGGCACGTATGAGAAGCTGGGAGGTGACAAAATTCGTGTCACGGAGCTGCCGGTTGGTTTTTGGACGGAGGATTTCAAAGAGTTGCTGGAAAACCTCATTGTGCCTAGTGAGGACAAGGACAAGAACAAGATTCCAGCCGTTCTACGTGATTACGAGGACATGAGCAAGGACACCAATGTAGATTTCACGATTACTTTTGCCAAAGGCAAGTTGGACGAGATGGAACAACAACCTTGTGACCATGGATGCAACGGGGTGGAGAAATTGTTGAAGCTTTTTACCACCAGCACCACCACGAATATGCACTTGTTCGACGCCAACGATTCGCTGCAAAAGTACGACAAGGTGTCGGATATCATTGATTCATACTTTGACGTGCGTTTGAAACTGTATCAAACCCGAAAGGAGTATATGATACATAGTTTGGAGAGAGAAGTGCTGCTGCTCACGAACAAGGCTCGGTATATCCGTGAAAACTTGGAAGGGACAGTTGATTTGCGCAGAAAGAGCAAGGAGGTGGTGATCCAGTTGTTGAGCGCAAAGGGGTACACGGTCATGGACCAAGACACTGATTACAAGTATTTGGTGAAGATGCCTATGGATTCCGTGACGGAGGAGAACGTTGCACGACTGAATGCTGAATGCCACAATAAGGAGTTGGAATTGCAGACTGTCATATCCACCAGCATTCAAACAATGTGGCGAAGAGAGTTGGATGTCTTGAAGGAACAATACTTGGAATACAAGGAGGAGAGAAACCGTGTTTTCGAAGAAGACAAGGAAAAAGAGAAATCCAAGAAGCGTGTCATTGCTTCGTCTAAGAAGCTGGTGTCCAAAAAGCAAAACACCAACCCCTAAAAACTTTATTGATGCAAAAAAAAATATATGATGATGTAAAAAATATGATGTAAAAAATATGATGTAAAAAATAATATATAAAGTTGTTGAACAAGAATATATAAATATATTATTTTTTCCGTATAGACCCTACTACTACTAACACCCCACATGCTTGCACAGCAAACACATGAACGAGAAAGAGCGTGAAGAATTCAAAAAGAGACTGCAACCACGCAGCAAGTTATGACAGGGTCTCTTGACATCAATCCTTGATATTGTGTTCCAAAACCGAAGTCACCTTGGTTTCATCGTATTTCTCTCCACATCCCAAAAATGAAAAGATAGTTCGCAATTGATTTCTGTCAAACATTCGTTCAAAACTGGATAGATAACACCATTTATTGTGTCTCAATCCAAAGTCTATCAGCTCCTTCGTGGTTTTCTTCAAAAAGCTCATGGCATTAGGGTCCTTTTTGAACCATCCACTCAGGCTCTGTGCTTGAATGTTCTCTCGAATATGGATTATCACCTTTGTTTGAGGGAACAGCTCTTTGAAATCTTGGATATACTGGATGTTTCCAGCGTCATACCGAATCTCCTTGAATCCCCATAAAGAAGTTGTGGGACTGTTTTTGAACATATGGAGAATGGTGCATTTTATCATGTGCACCATATTGTCGTAGTTGAAGGAGTTGTACCAAGCTGGTTTCACATTGTGTTGCACCAAACTATCATATGATATGGGTCGTCCTCTTCTTTGTGTGTTGGTGTGTTTGATTCTGCGGTAAAATTCCAGCAATGCACAAACCGCCCCAAAGTTCTCTCCACAAATATTTGAATCTGGTATGGTGTTGAGTAGACGTTGAAGGGTAGTAGACCCCGAACGTCCAGTTGCGCAAATCAACACAATATTGTCGTCCATCTTATAATTATGTATGTCAGGAAAGTTATTTGCGGCTCCAGAGCGCACAGACTTTCTTCTCTCCTAAAACCAGTTCTTAAACTCGATTGTGCGGTCAGTATTGCTTGCCTGCACAGGATGGGCAATTGGCACGACCAATGTGCTAACATCGTCTACGTATTTCATGTATCCCTGGGCTTCGCTGTACACTTGCTGGATGCAGTAGTTGAGCACAATTTCGTTGAGAGCCGCAATTTGCTCGGGAAGGTTGGTGGGCTGGTTGGACGCATGTTGCAAGAACACGCTGCGCATAATGATTTTGAGGGAATCACAGTCTTGTGGGCCAATAAGGTATTGTCCATTGGACTTGTGATAGATGCCTGCACGAATTCCATTTTGAATCATTTGAATGTTCTCTAGAGAGAAATAGGCTCGCGACAAGGCCGTACTGTCCCATAGACCCTCCGTGGCGTTGCGGTATGTCACGCATTGGTTGGCCGGAATTTTGTCATACAATTGAAACAATGCTGAAGTATTGGGTGATTTGATGTTGATTCGACCGTTGTTTACTTGGTTGCTCATTATTATAAAATAAGTAAATAGAAAAAAATATATTTATTTACTTTATATGGAAACGTTTCAGAAAACCATTCTTTTCTCTGCCATCATCATATTGATTATTGCGCTAGTGGTCATTGGCATCATTTTAGGTAAGACCAAGGACCAACAATGGCCACCAATGACACCACAATGTCCAGACTATTGGACCATTGATGGAACCGCAGAGAAACCACTCTGTGTCAACACCAAAGATTTAGGAACATGTCCTCCTGCCAGTGGACAGAAACATTTGACCATGAATTTCAACACCCCTGCTTTCTCTGGCTCACGTGGAGTATGTACCAAATACAAGTGGGCAAACAAATGCGGTATTTCATGGGACGGCATCACATACGGTGTCAACAACCCTTGCCAAACATCGTCTCAATAAATAACAGAGGGACAACCAAAGCTGAAACTGAAGCTGAAGCTGAAACTGAAGCTGAAATATAATATATTGGATACCTTAATAAATGCAACATTTTATTAGAAGTATAGTAATATATTATATATCACATCGCACAAGAATCCAAAAATGATTCACGAACGACTACCAGACGATGTTGTGCGGTTGATTCTGGCATTTGTTCCGGTGCAAACCCTTGTATGCACGAACAAACGGTTTTATGAATTGTATCACCCCACGTTGCGTAAGCGCATTCCCTCGTTCATCGCCTATGTGCGTGACACTGTAAAACGCGACAATGAGTTTGTCTTCAGCTACATTGTCAGAGAGAACATCGAAGAATGGCTAAAAAACCGTGAATACAGATACAAGAACATGGTGTTCAACAATTTCATTTATTTTCTTCATCATTTCTGCTTGGAACAAGATTCGGAGCAGTGTCGTCAGGTGCTGCTAGCATATTTTGCAAATCTCGATTTAAAGAAAAATCTACATAAAAAGAATATTGTTAAATATATAAATACCAATCAATACAAGTAAATGGACCTTATAAACATAAACATCCTGTTGCAGAGAGAAAAACAGGAGGCAGAAATGAAAAACATTCTCAGAGAATTCGAAGCGAACAAACACAACTTGCTTTTCCGTAAGGGCATCTACGTGTACGGGGGACCAGGTGCTGGGAAAACCACGTTTGTATCCAAAATTTTGAAGGAACTGAATTATGACATTGTCAAGTATGATGCTGGCGACATACGCAACACTTCCGTCATTGAAGACATCACCAAGCACAATATGTCCGACAAGAACATCATGAGTCTCTTCCACAAAAATGTGCAGAAAATCGCGGTCGTCATGGACGAAATCGATGGCATGAACAACGGAGACAAAGGCGGCATCAATTCCTTGATAAAACTCATTCGTCCAAAAAAAACCAAGAAGCAGAAGCTGGAAGAGGTCACCATGAATCCCATCATTTGCATAGGCAATTACAAGGTCGACAAGAAAATCAAGGAGCTCATGAAGGTCTGCTACACCATTGAGTTGTCGTCGCCTACCTCTCCGCAAATTTTAGGTATGGTCCAGCGATTGATGCCAGGCATTGAGAACGAACTCATGCCCAAGTTGGTCACGTATGTGCAAGGAGACTTGCGGAAATTGAACAATGTATTTCGATTGCACCGAAACAGACGTGAATTATTCACTGACCACACGGACGTCCTAGACAACATTTTTCAAATCAAATCCTATAATGACGATACCAAAAAAGTGACTAGGAAGCTGATGACCCACCAATTTTCCATTCAAGAGCACAACCACATCATGAACGAAACAGACCGCACAAGTGTTGGCTTGCTGTGGCATGAGAATATTATTGACGCCATCGACAAAGACGACAAGCGACAATCGATTCCTTTCTATCTCGCCCAATTGGACAACATTTGCTATGCGGACTACATTGACCGAATCACTTTCCAAAAGCAGATTTGGCAGTTCAACGAGATGAGTTCGTTGATAAAAACGTTTCGGAACAACAAATTGTTTCATGAATACATGGGGAGAGTGAAAGGGGGGGCAATCCCTGTTACCAAAGACGAAGTACGTTTCACCAAGGTCCTGACCAAATATTCTACCGAGTACAACAATTCATTGTTTGTGCAAAAGTTATGTCAGAAACTGGGTATGGACAAGAAAGATATGTTTGGATTCTTTATTGAAATGTCCAACAATTGTACCTCTGAATGGATGGGTCAGTTAGAGAATTTTGAAATCAGCAAATTAGACGTCAATCGAATTTACCGGTACATTGAAAAGTATACCAAGGAAAATGCTTCTGGAACTGCTGACCGAGAGGTCGACGAAGAAGAGATAGAAGAAGTGGAAGAATAATTGATCAGGATAAAGAACATATAAAGATGGTAATCATAAGAATAATATTATATGCAAACAAGCATGTGATATTATTAGATGTGGATTATCGTAGTGGATTATAGTATGTTATTTTGAAGAATTTTACTTGTTTTACACCATTGAAGATTTAAAATAGGACAAAAAATATTCATTTAATTCTACTTCATCTATTTCGTAGTCTTTCCATATTCTTGGTGATATATCAAAATATTTTACACTTGGTAGAAAATCATACATTTTATAAAATGTATGCTGTGAAATTCCATCATTGTGTTCT
>Ga0209550_10001277_pt1 | contig 24273 bp, 21 predicted proteins | sample LauGreSuBDMM15SN_2_FD_187567 | JGI IMG/M metagenome (GOLD analysis project Ga0209550, IMG submission 187567) | Freshwater lake microbial communities from Lake Michigan, USA - Su13.BD.MM15.SN (SPAdes) (version 5) | ecosystem: Environmental > Aquatic > Freshwater > Lake | place: Lake Michigan... | reverse complement strand
GGGCTAGTCAGCGAGACGGCGTTTGAAGTCGGTGACGTCAACGACCTTTTCGAGTGCTTCTTCTTCGGTGACAAGGCGGCGGCGTACGAGGTCGGCCAACGCCATGTCCATCGTCTGCATCCCGTCTCGGGTACCGGTCTCGATAGCAGCACGAAGATGGACCGCACCATCGATCTTACGAAGGTTGTTCGCGATACCGAAGTTGGTCACCATCACTTCGAACGCGGCGACACGGCCTTTCCCTGAGATCGCTCGCAACAGTGTCTGCGAAACGATGCCCTTGAGTGTGTAGGAGAGTGTGGAACGGATCTGGTCCTGCTCCTCGGACGGATACATCGCCACGAGACGTGATACGGTCGAAGCTGCATCGAACGTGTGGAGTGTTCCGAACACGAGGTGTCCGGTTTCTGCTGCAGTGATCGCTGTTCTGATCGTGGACAGGTCGCGCATTTCACCGACCAGAACGACGTCCGGGTCCTGACGAAGCGCCTGTCGGAGACCTTCGGGGAATGATGAGAAACTCGTTCCGAGCTCACGCTGGTGGACCACTGATGTGGACTGCGGAAGAATGAACTCGATCGGATCCTCGAGTGTGATCAAGTGGCGTTTCTGCGTCGTACAGATCTGGGCGAGCAGCGCTGCAAGCGTTGTCGACTTACCTGAACCTGTTGCACCGGTGACGAGGATCAGACCGCGGTCCAAGTTGATGAAGCTCTGCACCGCGTGCGGCAATGCAAGTTCGTCCATCGTAGGAACACGGGTAGGAATCTTTCGGGCCGCCATCGTCGGACCGCGGCGGTCCGCTCCGAAGTTCACACGGAACCGCGCAGCACCGTACGGGAAGGCCATGTCGACGTCGTGAGCCTGCTCGAGTCTGGCAAGGCGTTGAGGACCGGCGATGCGGGCGATCTCCGAACGCATCCAGGCGGTGTCCACCGGCTCGAGCGGAAGCGCTTCGAGCTTTCCGTCGATGCGGAGTCCTGGTGGGAGACCGACAGAGAGGTGGATGTCCGATGCGCGGCGGCGAATCGCTTCGTCGAAGATCGTGTACACGTCACCTAGAGGTTCGATATCGACAGTCGAGTCCTTCGTGTACGCGCGCTTGTGCAGCTCTGCGAACTGGGCGACCGTGATGGCGACGATGCTGATCGCTCCGAGTCTGCTGCGGAGCAGTTCCACTGAAGCCGGCAGGTCCTCGACGATGGCGACCTTCGTGGGTTCACCATCAATGATGACAGCGCCCAGCTGACGGGATGCTTCGCGGTCGAGCACGTCGACGCGTGTCGGCACCTTCATGTTCGGCAGGGTTTCGTACCCACCGATCTCGGCTTTGAGGGTGCCGAGCACGGCGTCTGAGAGAACGGCGCTGCGCAGGAGGGCCCGTTCGAGGTCGGGAAGTGTGAGGTGGTGTCGTGCTTCACCGAGCATCGAGATGAGGTCTGATTCCTGGAGCAGCCCTCGGCTCAGGCAGATACCGATCAAAGCTCGCGCGTTCATCTTTGCTTCGTTGCCGACCACTTCTGCTGGAGCGATCGTCACGGGTGAGGCTTTCATGGCTGTGGTTGGCTTCGCGCTGTCGACTCCGGAGCTCTCCTGAGGGTTCACCGTACCCAAAACCACCGGTGTTCCCGTCGGGGCGGAGGGTTCGGACACCGTCGAAGGCCCGACCGGAGCTGATCCCGCTACCCCGGGTACACCTGTGGTGAGTGACACAGATTCGCCGTTGCCAACGTAATCACCGACGGGTCTTGGGGATACTTCTGATTCATCTGATTCGCGTGTCGGGTCGTAGTTGGTATCCATCATGCACCTGTTTGTTTGAAGCCGGCCGTCGCCATGTTCAGGATCGGTAGGTACATCACGATGATCAAGCCACCGACGACGACACCCAGAACGATCAGGAGGGCGACTTCGATCTTCGCTGCCAGGCCGGCCATGATCGCTTCGGTTTCGTTGTCGACGGTCTTGGAGACGCTTTCGAGCATCGTGCCGACGTCACCTGTGGACTCTCCTGTTGCGATCATCGCTCGAAGCGATGGCGGGTAGAGGTCCGGTTGCATGGCCAGACCCTCTGATAGTGGCTTACCAGCGCGAACGGATGCCTGCAGTTCCTTCGCTGCGAGAAGATGCCAACGTGAGCCTGCTGTCGCGCCTGCGAGTTCGAGTGCACGAGCCATCGGTACACCGGACTCAAGTGCGCCGGCGAGTGTCGACGACCAACGGAACAGGCAGTTCAATCTGTTGAGATCTCCGAGGAGAGGGGCTTTGAAGCGAAGGTTGTCCATGCGGCGGACGACTCGCGGGTTCTCGGCGTTCGCTTCGATGTAGATGATCGCTCCGAACGTCCCTCCGAGCAGGATCACCCAGACCAGCATCGAGATCCAGTTCACCTTGATGTTCGCGGCGAACATGGTGAACATCGACAACATCACGACTCTGATGAAGACCTTCGGTAGCTTAAAGGGCTTACCACGACGGATGCGGAGCACCTCGAGCAGAGCGAACCCGACCATGAAACCGATCAGACGGCCGAACACGCCCATGACGTCCGTCTCGTTCCCGACGAACCACGGCATCGGCAAGGTGAGGTCGAAACCCAGGGGCAGGAATGATTCGGAGAAGGACATGACGGCCTTCGTCGGCCCCGGGAGCTCTGCGCCGAAGCCTGCGTAGATGCCTGCGAACTGCGGCATCATGAACTGAAGGATACCGACCACGATGATGCCGATCATGCCACCGACGACCTTCGGGTAGGCGGTGACGCCCTTGATCTTCTGCTGCATCCCGTTGCGGCGCTCGAGTGAACGTGCGAGACGAGCAACCGTCAGGGGCAGTGTTCCTGCGGATTCACCGGCAGCGATGTACGCACGGAAGACGTCGTCGAACGCCTGCGGGAATGCAGTGAGTGCTTGCGACATCGGCTGTCCGCTCGCGACCCGGTTCGAGAGCTCGTTGCATATCTTGGAGAGCTTTTCGTCCTGCTCCTCACCGAGCGACGCAAGTGCCCGTGTCAGTGGTACACCGGCTTTCAGGAGCTCGGCGAGCTGACGAGAGAACGTCGAGAGTTCCGTGAGGGACATGCGAACCTGTGCGGTACCGAAGAGCGCACCGATGTCGGTGTTCACACCGCCGGTCGGCTGTGCCTTGATCTCAAGGGGAATCCAACCATCGGTCTGAAGCGCATCGGAGACGGAGCGCGAGTTCGGTGCCTGCATCTTCCCGCGTTGACGGATGCCCTGGGCGTTGATCGCAGAGTAGCGGTACCAACCTGGACCGTCGGTCTCCTGCTTCGCCGCCTCTGGGACGATACCCATCTTGGTGAGGATGGTACCGATGTTCGCGTTTCGGATTTTATCGAGGGCGCTGGTCTTTCCTGTGTCGAACCGTGTTCCTTCGAAGGGTTTGCGGAGCCGTGGTGCCATCAGTCATCCCCCTCGGTCATGAGGACTCGCATCAGCTCGACCGGGGTGGTGCGTCCTTCGACGACATGGCGGTATCCGTCCTCGGCGATCGTCTTGAAACCGGCTGCACGTGCGATGTCGAGCAGCTGTGCGTTCGTCGCATTCTTGATGACGGCGTCACGGAACGGACGTGTCGGCGATAGCACCTCAGATGCGGCAACGCGACCTCGGTACCCTGTGCCGCGACACGTCGGGCAACCCTTCGGTTTCGCGATCATCTCTGGGATCGGGAAACCCATCTGGGTCAGGATTCCTTCTTCTTCACGTGACGGTGCGCCGAACTCGGTGCACTCGTGCACACGTCGTAGGAGTCGCTGGGAGATGACGAGGTCGATAGCTTCGGATGCGAGGTATGTCGGGACACCCATGTTGATGATGCGTGGGAACGCAGCAACGGCAGAGTTCGCGTGCAGGGTGGAGAGCACGAGGTGGCCGGTGATCGCTGCCTGGATGGTGACCTCTGCGGTCTCGGCATCGCGGATCTCACCGACGAGGACGATGTCGGGGTCGAGGCGGAGCACAGTGCGCAGTGCACGGGCGAAGGTGATGGACCGGTCACCCAGACCCGGACGGATCTCGGTCTGTCCGATCAGTGGCAACCGGTACTCGACCGGGTTCTCGACTGTCTGCACGTGCTTGACGTTCGCGTCGACCTCTCGCATCATGCCCCACAGCGTGGTGGTCTTACCTGCACCAGTAGGACCGACCGCGAGGATGGTTCCCTGTGACAACGCCATCACGCGTCGAATCAAGGTGAGGTTGTCAGGTGAGAAGCCCATGTCGTCGAGCTTCGCTCCCATGTTCGCCGTGTCGAGGAGACGGATCACGACCGTCGGTCCGTGCAGCTGAGGCATCATTGCCACACGTGCGTCGATCTGTCGACCGGCTGCTTCGAAGGTGAACGTGCCGTCCTGTGGTTCTTTGTAGTTCGCGGAGTCCATCGTGTCGCAACGGGCGATGATTGCGCCGATCGCCTCGAGTGGGCGGATGCCCTGTGGAATGCGCTGTGCCATCAACATGCCGTCAATACGGAACCGGAGAAGTAGCGACTTGTCAGGATTGATCATGAAGTGCACGTCGGATGCCGATTCGGACACGGCTCGCGACAGTGTGCCTTCGACCCATTCCTGGATCGGTGACCGACCGCTGATCACTTCACGAGGGCGGTTCGACTGCTGCGTCTGCTGCTCCTGGCGTTGCTGATCCTGGTTCGTCAGACCAGGGATCGTGATCTCTGATGAAGAGTAGTAAGCGAGACGGTTCTGGATCTGCGTACGCGACGACAGCACCAGTGCGAAACCGTTCGAGAATCGTGACCGTAGGTAGTCCACCATTTCGATGTCACCGGGATTCGCCGCGGCGACGACGACCTTCTGTCGGGCATCGACAAGCGGTAGGGCGTTGAAGCGCTTGAGGAAGTTCATCTCGACCTTGCGGAGAACGTCGTCTGACACCTCGAACTCGGGGTTGGTGGAGTAGAGATCGAAGAAGCGGATGCCAAGTTCCTTCGCGATCACTCGGAGCAACTCGAGTTCCGGGACGTCGGTCTGCAGCTTGTCGAGGATGGCAGCATCATCGAGAGTCAGGTAGGAGATGGCGTCGATAGCACTGAGCACACCGTGGTCGGTGGACAGGATCGCTACAGCACGTTGCAGGTCGGAGAGATTACGAGGCGCTTCCACGGGCACTACCGTCCCGAGCCGGTCGAATCAAGCCACCAGCGCAACAGCCCCGCTGGCACCACAACGAACGTTCTGTCATCCAGGCGCGAGACCTGCGGCACGGCTCTGATAGAGATCGGCTTCGTGAGGATCATCCGCGGATAGAGCCTCGTTGCTGACGACGTTGCTGACGACGTTGCTGCTGATGTTGCTGGCAAGCGCTCCCCCATCACTCGACGCCTAGGATCTGAGGGCTGTTCGGGTTGCGGCCAGTTGGCGTACCGGTTGGCGTCAGAGCCATCGCGGTCGACGCATCACAGAGGACGCTGTCGGCGACTGCCCAGATCACTGGTTCCCCACCTGCGGTGGGAGCGGCATCGAGGCGGATGAACCAGCAGGAGTCCTCACCAGTGGAAACCGCCCCAGCGGTAGCGGTGCCGGCGTTGATTACGTGGACCTCCGTCGGTGTCGTCGAGAACGACGACGTCCAGACCAGGGAGGGGTTGCGACTCGCGAGGAGGGTGAGATCCGCAGGTGCACCGGTGTCGACGAAAGAAGTCGTCTGTAACTCCGAGAAGATCACCAGCGAGGTCTTGGCTGCAGTGTCCCCACCCGGACGAGCGCTTCCGGACAGCGTTGCATAGGTGGCGAGCGAGACGATGCCCACCAGGGCGATGACGCCTACGATCTCGATCAGACTGACTGCGCGACGGAAACGGTCACGATGAAGTGACCGAGCTGCCGGAACGAGCGGCTTAAGGTTCGTGTGGGCGTCATGGCGCATCTTAGGATCACTTCGTCGCGGTGATAGAAATGCGCTTACCGGTGATACGGGCGGTGAGCTGTGCGTTCAAGCCACCACCACCAACAGCTGCAGCCAGTTGGTGCTCGGGAACCTGAACTGCAATGAAGCGCGGCGTGTCCGCGATGGCGTCGACACGCACACCGAGAGCGTTGGTGACGAAGACGTGCGACTCTGGGTTCCAAGCAACGATGTCCACGCGCTCACCCATGAGCATGCGGCTCAGGGCGGCAACTCTGTTTGCTGCGCGGCCGACGAATGCACCGACTGGGTCGACTCCCGGAACTGTCGCAGCGACGGCAATCTTCGAGCGGATGCCCACCTGTCGTGCGACTCGAACGATGCGGACTGATCCGTCGCGTAGCTCAGGTACGACACCGGCAGCGAGGAGCTCGATGAGCTCGGGACGGGTCGTCGAACAGATCGTCCGGCTCGTCGTGGCGATGGGGAGCTTGACGACGTGCACCGTGGTTCCCACAGACCAACGCTTGTTCGGGTAGAACTCGGTCACCGGCATCGTCGCGGTGGTGCCGTCTGCGAGTCGTACCAGGGCGACATCGGAAGTAGCTTCGATGATTGTGCCGGTCGCGGCGGTGAGTTGTTCGGCGTTCGGTTCGAAGAGGTCGAGGAGGTCGACAGCCGAAGTGTCAGGTTCGGCAACGAACGCGTGTTGGTCGAACTCAGGTGTTACTGCACCTGCTGCAGTGTGTGCGGTCATGGTAGCTCCTTTGGGTGTGGACTCAGCGTCGGACCGGGCCCGGCCTGGGCGACGTGGTTGTCAGAAGAACGAGGCGAGCTCAGCAGGGGTCAGCCGCGCGGTGGTGTCACGGATGAAGTTCAACACCGGTAGGGCGAACAGTGGTGGTGACCGATCTGGTGAGAGGCCCGCCTGGAGTGCGTACCCTGAGAAGACCGGACCTGATGCAGATGCTGCGAGACTTGTAGCGCCGATCGCGCCGGAGATCGTGAAGGTCCCTCCGGTGTTGCCGGGCAGATTCGGGGCGCTAGTAGGGATGGTCCTGATAGCCGCTCCCCCACCACCGACGATCGAGAGGGAGAGTTCGACGCGTACGTCACCACCGGTCGGCCGAGCCCAGTACGGCACGACAACCGAGCCGGTCACGATCGCACCGAGTCGACCCGTGCCCGCTGTTACCGGACCGGCGAGATACAGGTCACGTGCGGTGCTCGCGGTACCGACGACAACGGTCACAGACTTGTCAATGACGACTCCTGAGCTTCCCGTCGTCCATGACTGACAAGAACCACTCGGGAAACTGGAGCCGCACAGACCGAGATGGGTGTCTGCATCAGTGGCGATGATCCCTGAAGAGGGAAGATGGAACGTCCCGAGTACTTCCCATGCTGAAAGCGCTCCTGGGTGTGACCCTGTCGCAATGGCTGATGTGGAAAGCTCCGACAGGTCACAGGCCGGGATCTCGTTTTCGATGTCAGCTTCGTTGCACGGCAGACCCGGGATGTCGAACGCAGTGTTCCGTACGTAGACGTCGACCGTTCCCGAGGACGAACGGTTCGGCAGGAGCAGATAGGCAGCTGCGCTCGGAGCGGTGACCGCTGACCCGCTGATGTTCACCAGTGATGCGCCGGCGTGCAGACAGAGATGTGTGGTGTAGGTGGCTGAAGCGACGGTGACGTTCCGCGCCTCGACACCTGGACAAGCGATCTGCTCGAGAGCGGTCGCTGCAGCACGGATTCCCGATGATGGCAGCACTGACGGGAACAACGTGCGGATGTCGTGGACGACAGGTGCGGTTTCGGTACCTGGGGACGGGTCGTTCGATGCGAATCGTTTACCATTGATGGTTGCAGCCGTCGTTCCGGACGGAGCAGTGGTGAACGACGATTCTGTGGCCAGGAGCGCGTTGGCGGTGTCGACGTTGGAACCCTGGGTCGACAACGTTCCCGCTGCATAGGCGACCCCGTCGACTGAGGCGGTCGTCGACGCGTCACGGAGCTCGTTCAGGTTCAGGTTCGTCCCGCTGTAGAGCACGGGACGGCTCCTACCGCCGATGAAGTAGCGGTCTTTGTATCCGGAGGAGATGTCACCGACACGGGCGGCAACAGCAACCGTCATCGCCGGATCGGCAGGGGACGGCATGGTCAAGCGCGCTCCGACGGTTTGTGAGCCGGGCTGATAGGTCCAGACTGTTCCGCACACCGTAGGCCAGGCGGATCCAGGGTTGACGACGCTCGTCGACGCACCCGTGGAACAGACCCGAGGCAGTTCGCCTTCGAGGACTCGACTGTACGGAGCAAGAGGATCAGCGATGAGTTCGGCGCGCAAGGACTCACGTACGCCGTCAGCAGCCCGAGCTGCGGCCTCGACCGCGAATCGACGTGTGGACTCTCCGGATGTTGCGACCACGAGATTGATCACCATCATGGCGATGCTTGCCACAGCCACGGCCATGAGCACGGTCACAACAAGCGTCGCCCCTCGGCGGCGGCGAGTGGACCACGAACGACGCAGCCCCCACCGGGCCGCCGGGTTTCGTGAACCGGTGACAAAGGAGCGACAGACGTGCGACATCACAGGCTCAACCGTGAGCCGGCCCGGCAACCGGGCACGCATCGACTGTTCGCGCTGCGCCCTCTCATTGACCCGGTTACCAGAAAGCGGCGTGCGTACTCGCTGATCGAAGTCGCCATCGCTCTTGCAGTGTTCGGGATGCTCGCTGGTTTCGTGACCGTCGCGATCGCTCGAGCTCAACTCGGTGCTCTCGGTGCAAGGTTCGAACGAGAAGCTCGTGGCGTGATGACCAGCATGGTCGACCAGGTTGCGACTGGCGACACGCTCGGGCTCGTCGACGGTTCGTTCTCCCGCCCCAACCCTTGCTCCGACGATGCTCTGTCCTCTTGTATCGAAGTGCAGGGTCGTTCGCTGGTCGTCCGTTGGCGTTCCGATGTGACGGTCGTCTCCGGTGTGCCGTCCTCGGTTCGACTTGATGCCAGCACGGAACTCCCTGACACGAGAACGATCTCCGCTGCGCGCACGATCGTCGTGCCACCAGGTTTCTCCACCACTGTTGCCCAGCTCCGTGTCCGCACCTCCGGCATCTCCTACAGCGGGGCGCTCCACCTCGTCACCGCTGGCGGCACGTCAGTGGGCGCAGCCATCGTTTCCGACGGTGTCGCTTTGATCTCAGCTCCAGCGTCGTCGTGCACGACGACCAAACCTTGCCGGGTTGCTCTCACGCCATCGGGTGGGTGGGCTGTTGGCGAGGCCGTGACCGGTGACGCGGTCACGATCGACGCAACCACAGCAGTCGGGTCCGCCGGTCGGGTCACGCTAGACGCGACCAGCATCACCGAGACCTCGGTCGTTTTGCGACGCGGTGCATCTCTCGACGTAAAGCTTCTCGCAGTCAATGGAGACGGTCGCCGTGCATTTTCCTCTGAGCTCGGTTCGATATGTCTCTGGGCGTCGTTCGCCGACGGTGTCGACGACAGGGTTGTCTCGGCCTGCAACACCGAACTTGCCGACCGGGTCACCTTCGAGCGTTACGCACCGAACCCTGACGTCCCGGACAGGACCGTCCTCATTCCGACACAGACGTCCCTCACTCTGCACACCGACCGCCCGAGCGGAGGATGCCCTGCTGTTCAGGGTCAACTCGGTTGGACGACCAACGGTTGGGCGAACGCCACTGTCTGTACGTCACACACGTGGGGAAGACCGGCCACGATTCTTGTGGGAGCAACAACAACGACATTCGAAGGTGCAGTGGTCACCTTGAACGCTGCACGGTCGTCGGTCACTGCGAGCTGGTCCGGAGTCACGGCCCGACCTGCGGCTGGGTATGAAGGGGAACCTCTTTGGGGTAAGCCTCGAAATCTGCAGGCCTGCTCTTCGTCGAAGACCTGTACTCCTGTGGTGACGGCTCCGGAGGCTACTGCGTGTCCTGATCAACACTGTCGAAGCGATCGTAACTTCCGACCTCGCCTCACAGCCCCTGCAGTCGGGTCGCTGCAGGTACCGACCGTCACGCGCACGGGGTCACAGCCTGTCGCGTTCACCTTGTCCTTCGCTGATTCCGATGCCGGCGACGATGCCACGACTGCAATCGCTCTCGTCTCCGCTCCGTCGGCGGGCATTCTCTCGGTCGGAGGCGTGACGATCACTGGAGCTCGATCACTCGGCTCCTTCGTCGGCAAGACAGGATCCGTCGACGTCGTCTACACGCCTGCCGGCACTGGTTCCGATCTCGACACTTTCGTTGTGCGAGCGCAAGATGCACGAGGTGGTTCAACGAGTACGACGCTTGGTATTTCGAGTGGTGTCGTCCCGTGGGCAGTCGTTGCAGAACCTACTGCAGCACGCCAAGGTGGAACGGCCACCTTCGCCACGACCGTGTATGGCAGTGACGGTGAACCGATGAGCGGCGTTTCCGTCAGCGCGGGCGCTCCTGCAGGTACCGTTGGGACCCAGGCGAGTCCCACTGGTACGCATGTCACCTCTGCTGGCGGGTCTGCGAATCCGACGCTTCTCCTGGACACCATACGAGCGGGTCGTTACAATGTAGCCGTTTCCGCTACAGCGGGCGATGTGACTCGATCATCGCCGGTCGCGTTACTGGTACTCGGTTCACCGGCTCAACTCGAGCTCACTGCGGCTTCCGTCGGTCAAGGTGCCGCGTCCGTGGCAGCCGTAACGGTCCGCGACCGTGCGGGTGACCCGCTCGCTGGCGTGCTCGTCGACTTCGATATCTCGAACGGATCCGGTTCGTCGGTGTCTGTACGCCCGAAACCGGGTGCGTGTATCACCACGGGTGATGGCCGTTGCTCAGTGCTGATCGCTGCCGCAGCTGATGCTTCATCAGGTACGTACACCTTGACCGCGACCGCGGGCGCGAGCGGGAACGTCGCTGCTGGCTCGACGATCACTTCGACAAGAGCCTTCACGGTGACCAGCGTCGCGCAGCGTCTCGTACCGGCGGACGCCAAGGTCACTCAATCGAGATCGAAATTGATCGATGTTCGCCTCACCGACGGGGCCGGGACCCCGGTCGCCGGTGTCACCGTCGTCGGAAGCGGGCCCACTGGTCTGACCTTCACCTCTGCTGTCACCGATGCGAAAGGCGTTGCGCGGGTTTCTGTCAGCGCTACAGCAACGGTGGCTGCAGGTGTGAAGAACGTCGTGTTCACCGCCGGCGATGTGACGGTTCAAGGAATCGTCCGTGTTCTCGGCAAAGTCGACGACGTCATTGCCGAAGACATCGAGATCACCCAAGGAAGCGCTGTTGCGGTCTCTCTCAAGATCGTCGACGTCAATGGTGCTCGCGTGCCTGATCGTGTGTTGACGTTCTCCGCCGGAGACCTGCTCGTATCGTCTCAGGTGACGACTGACGCATACGGCATTGCAAGAATTGCCGTCACAGCCCCCATGACCGCCGCAGCCGGTACACGTGTCATCAGCGTGCTCGAATCCGGAGATGTCGTTGGCGGTTTCGACGTCGATGTCGTGACCGGTGTTGCCAGCATCACCGCCTTCGGAAAACTTGCCAAGGGCACCAGCGGGACACTCAAGCTTCAGCTGCGTGATGCCACTGGTGCAGTGATCGTAGGATTGCCGGTGACAGTTGTGTCACCGGTGTCGTCGGTCCGCATCACCGGTTCGGCAACCACGGGCGACGATGGAGTTGCTGATGTACCGGTGACGGTCAGCGCCGATGCTCTGTCTGGCATTGTCACCTTCATCTTCGACACCGGGTACCGTATCATCAAGGTAGGAGTCGTCGTCCAATGATCGTGAAGACACAGGCGGCGCTCCGTCGTCGACGCAGGAACACTCATCGTGATCGCCGTCGCGGGTACACCGTCGTCGAGCTCATGATTGCAGCAACACTGGGGGCTCTCGTTGTTCTGGCGGGTTTGCGATGGGCCGGCGGTATCTCGGAGATTGCGCTCGGAGCCTTACGTTCCGGAGATGCACGAACAGCTGTCGTAGCCATCGACCGCATCGGCGATGACCTCGTCTCGGCGCGACATTGCGACACTTTTGCTCGAGATGCTCTGGTCCGGTCGATGACGCCCAGCTCGGTGACGTTCATCGCAGACCCAGACGGTAACGGTGCTCCTGATGCGGTGTTCTGGCGATTCTCCGACGGTCTCCTCCAGCGTGCTGTCACATCACTCGGGACTGACTGCGTCCCCGTCCAACCGACGGTGTGGTCGACACAGCTGACCGATGCTGTCATCGTCTCGTTCCGGCCCGTCGTCGAAGGTCTCGCCTCGACCAACCCTGACGACTACCCGGTCTGCACGGATGCGTTCGGACCCGGATGCGAACTCGAAGCACTGACGGTACACATCACCCGTGAGTCCAGTACCGAATCTCTGGAGAGCACGTTTCCTGTAAACACCAACTGACCGGCACTGCTGAACCTCGGTAGAGAAGCGCAATTAGGTTCCGTCCCGCTGCTCTCTCGCGCGCAAACACGTCCACCAGCTGACTACCGCCGGCGAACCGTCTTTTCTGATCGTACCTGGATTGACGAGCGACAGCTCTGGCGGCAAAGCGAAACGCCCCGCCGAAGATGAGTCCGGCGGGGCGTTCGAAGCTGCAGTATTCGAAGCCGCAGCGTTTGTCTTAGCTCTGCGACTTAGCGACCAGTTGAACCTGAAGTCCCGGTGATCGCAGTCTGGATACGGTTCACGAGTTCGGAGATCTGGGAGTTGAACAAAGCCCAGATGAGTCCGAAGACCATGACCGAGATGAGGGCGACGAGTGCGTACTCGAGCAGTCCGGCTGCCCGACGTGAACGGATACGTGCCCCGACGCGGTCCATGACCGCGGAGGTGCCGAGATGAGCGGCGGCGAGATACTTCAACATGATGGTACTCCTTCTGACCGAGGACCATCACGGCGTTCGCCGAGCGGTCTAAGGGTAGTGTCGGAACCCACCCCCGAATGGCGACCATTCCCGGCTACAAGATGAGATGAGGCGGAGCTAGACGTTCGGGTGTTCGGGTGCGGTGCGTGAAGTCGTGGGTGATCGCTGGAGCAGGCTGGGACATCGCGTGAGATGGCGGTTGACGCCTGTTGATCGTGTTCCATAGCCTTAGGGGCACGTGGTGACCCTGTGTGTCAGGAGCGCTGTGTCAGGAGCGCTGTGTCAGGATTGCTGTGTCAGGATTGCTGTGTCAGGAGCGGTGAGCGGCGAAAGCGAATTCGACTTCTTCGAGGCTCGGAGTGAGAGCTTCCAGGAACCGTCCGTCGATTTCGAGCTCGCCGTCGACGATGACTGCAGCAGTCCCTTCGGCGTCGAGTGCGATGGGTTCACGGTCCGTGAATGTGACCGTCGATGGGATGGCCCCGTACGCGATCTGCGCAGTGAAGGGATTGTACAACGCAAGTTTTCCGGCACCGTTCGGTCCTTCGACCAGTGTTTGCAGCGCTTCGTCGAGGACCTTGAACACGGCCTCACGATCGGAGACGCCTGGCTCCAGGACGCAGAGTCCGATGAGTTTGCGGCCAGGTGTCCACGCTGAGATCGATGACCGTTTCGGACCCCACTCGAACCGGAGCACGGCAAGGTCGAACACCACGACGGGTGTCGCTGAAATCGACCTTGTACGAGCCATACCCAGATCGTGACCAGTCCTGGCGCTGGGCGCATACGCACCCTGACCGGTCATTCTGGCGGCTGACCTGGTGATCTGCCCGCTGGTTAGGGTCACCGTTCTCCACAACCCTGTGGATAACCATGTGGCTGACCCGGTACCGGAGACAGTTCGAACTTCCGTGCCGTCCCGGTAACTCCCGCACCGTCAATCGGGTGAGCAACGACATGAACGGCCGGCAGCCGCGTAAGCCCTTTGCCGGTCTCGACCCCCGTAACCGCAAACCGTCGCAGGGGAAGGGAGTGCCGGCAGGTCAGAAGACCAATGACGGTGCACCGCAGCCCGGGCCTCGTCGCCGGAACCCGTTCCTTTGGCCACTCATCGTGCTGACCTTTGTCGTTCTCATCACATCGCCTCTACGGGTCGCTGAGACCAAGCCGGGCACCGAGGTGGCCTTGAGCCGCATCTCGAGCCTCGTCGCCGACGGCAAGGTGAAAGAGGCCGTGCTCGACGACGCCAAGCTCACCGTCACCGTCACGACCGCGGAGGGTACAAGCTACGTCTCCGCCTACCCTGTGGCCTACAGCCGGGACCTCGCCACCAAGTTCATCGACGCCGGCATCAAGACATCCGTCGTCAAGCCGAAGTCTGCGAGCTTATTCAGCAGCCTGCTGTTGAATCTTCTACCGGTTGCGATCATCCTCGGGTTCATCTACTTCCTCATGCGACGGGCCGGATCCGGTATCGGCGGTTTGAAGATGAGCTCGAAGAAGTCCAACCCCGTCGAGGTGCCTACGACTCGTTTTGCCGATGTCGCAGGAGCTGAAGAGGCATTGCTCGACCTTTCAGAAGTTGTCGATCTCCTGAACAACCCCGAGAAGTACACGACGACCGGGGCCCTGCCACCACGCGGATTCCTTCTTGTCGGCCCACCTGGAACAGGAAAGACGTTGCTCGCTCGTGCCGTAGCCGGCGAAGCCGGCGTCCCCTTCTTCTCGATCTCCGGATCGGACTTCGTCGAGATGTTCGTCGGACTCGGCGCGAGCCGTGTACGAGAGCTGTTCGGGAATGCCCGTGAACTTGGCAAGGCGATCATCTTCATCGACGAGATCGACGCCATCGGTAAGAAGCGTTCCGGTTCATCCGGCTTCATCAACGGCAATGACGAGCGGGAGAACACACTGAACCAGCTGCTGGTCGAGATGGACGGATTCACTCAGTCCGGGATCGTGATGATCGCAGCGACCAACCGTCCGGACACGCTCGACCCTGCGCTGACGCGTCCCGGACGCTTCGACCGCAAGATCATGGTTCCACCACCAGACCGCCGTGGTCGTAGTGCACTTTTCGAGCTGTACGCGAAAGCGAAGCCTTTCGCCGATGACATCGACTGGGATGGATTCGCGCGACGTACCCCGGGGATGACCGGTGCCGACATCGCCGCTCTGATGAACGAAGCAGCGTTGGAAGCTGCCCGCAAGGGCGCTTCGGTCATTATCCGTGACCACATCGAGAGCGCGCTCGCCACAACCGTGCTCGGCCGTGAGCGGCGGAGCGCGCAGGTCACCGACCGTGACCGTGAGATCGTCGCCTGGCACGAAGCAGGCCACACCGTGGCAGCGTTGATGCTCGAAGACGCCGACGACCCTGTCACCGTGACGATCATTCCTCGCGGTGGTGCCGGTGGAGTCACCTGGATGAGTGGAAACGACGACGACTTCCTCACCCGTAGTCAGGCGCTCGCCCAACTTGCGGTTGCAATGGCAGGGCGAGCTGCTGAAGAAGTTCTCCTCGACGGGGACCACACCCAGGGTGCTCACGGCGACCTGCAGTCCGCAACAAGCTTGGCCACGATGATGGTCACCCGCTACGGGATGGGTAAGCGCATGGTCGCGCTCGACCGTGATCGTCTACTCGGTGGTTTTGATGCGATCGACGACGAGGTCGCAGCGTTGATCGAAGAGGCGCTGCAAACCGCACGCGGCGTCGTTCGCAGCCACCGCGCTCTACTCGAGCAGATCGTCGCCGAGCTCCAGGAAGATGAGACGCTCCACACCGAGCGACTCGCGGCACTCCGCGTCGAGCACACCAAACCCGGTCGGCGCCCCCGACTCCGCAAGCAGAAGGCCGAATAAGGCTCGATGCGCAAGTTGGACGACGGCGAGGATTCCGGGTTGATGGCTACGCCACCACCTTCACGCACGGTTGCAAGCATGCGCCGCCGTCTGTTCACTGCTGTAGCCGCGACTGTTGCTCTGGGTTTTGCCGCAGTCGTCGGTTACGTCGCCCTGGACCAGTCGACCACACCGGCTGTCGTCGTGGTCGGCGACGACTGGGCTTCAAGTGTCAAGGCCTGTGTTCCCGAGGTCAGTGTCCGCAATGGATCGACCTACGCGAATGCCGGCGTCGTCAACTGTCTCACCGAGGTGATGGAGCAAGCGTACAACTCAGGCAAGACGGCTGATTTTGCTCTTTCCTTACAGGCCGCGGTCGACGCAGATCAGGCGTTGTACGACGTCTGTCACCCTGCAGCGCACACTGCCGGTCTCAACGCCTTGAGGAACCTCAACGATCCAGTTGCCGCGCTCGATGCGGTAGCCGGCTCGACGGTGTGCGACTGGGGCATGGGTCACGGGGTGATGGATTCGCTCAGCGAGCAGAACCCCTCCAAGCAGACCTTCGTTGATGTGACGGCCTGGTGTGATGAGCGCGTGGCTGATCAGCGACTGTACGGGCTGTGCACCGATGGTCTCGGTCACCTTGCCTGGGGAGCCACGAAGAGCTTCGATGAGTCGATCAAGCTCTGTGAGCTGGTCGGAACGTCGGAAGGTCGAAAAGCGTGCGGAGGCGGGATCCTCATGCAGGTCTTCGCACCAGCGGCTCACTCTGCGTCGATTCCCCTGGATGAGGCTCCCAAGCGTCTACCTGCGCTCTGTGCGGATTGGGCGTCGAAGGTCGAAGCCGAGGGTGCTGCGCGAGGCTGCTACGCCGGAGCGGCGTATCTCTACTCACTCGATCTCAAGGACCAGATGTATCTCTGGTGGAACTCGAGCGAGTACCAACCAGGAGTAGACATCCCGACGGGCATCCGTACTGCCATCGATGCGTCCATGACACGTGCTGTCGAAGCCTGCGCGATGTTCCCGGCTGAGGGCCGAGCCTCGTGCGAGAACGGCCTGGCCAACAACATCCCGACACGTTACGGCGCCGAGCACCCTGTGGAGATGGTCGGCATCTGCCGCTTGTTCTCCGATGAACCATCCAGGGCAGTGTGCAACGCTGTCGGGGACCGCATCCAACAGTAAGTCCTCTTTCGATCTTCTTCTGCGTGCGTTTGTTAGGCGCTCGAGTAGCACGTTCGGACTTCTGCATTGAACGTCAGACACTCAGAACTGCCAGGTTCATAACCTATGGAATATCGCTGTGCAATCGGCGAGCTACCGGCGGAGACCGGCCTGACGCTCATACGGCACCGACAGCTGCCGAGTGAGACTTTGTTCAGCGGCCAGCGGGAACTGCTACCGGAACTGCGGCTGGGGCAGCTGGAACAGGTGAAGGCATGTGTGTCGGTACAGGGGTGACGATGGCGACATGTCGGACTACTTCGAACCCGTCTACGTCAGCCCTGCGCGGCATGCGCAGAACGTGCAACTGATCTGCAGCAAGCTGCCCGGATGGTACGAAGACGATCATTTCCGGACCGCGGTACACCACGACCCAAGGATCGGACGAACCTGGGACGTCCAGCACACGGAACGGGAGCTCCCCCATAGCGCCGCTCATCGACGGGAGGTGCGGAGCCCAGTACGACAGGACGCCTTCGACGACGACTCGAGCCCGGCGCGCCACCGCTGGCAACTCCGAGACCGGCAGATACATGGTATGCGGGATCGATGAACGTGACGGGGCTGCGACGAGGAGTTCACACTCACCCAGCAGGACGAAACCACCCATCGTCAAGACAGGGTTCGGGAACGCAGCCACTGCACGGATCGTCAACGACCGCCCGTCTGGTGTGCGTAGGACGTCACCGAGATGCGCCGAGCCGAGCGGGGAGAGCTGCGTGAGGATGGTCGTGTCGACATCGACGAGGTGAGTTTCGGCCGGCTGTGTCATAGCTGTAACCGTCGGCGCCAGGGCCTGGTTTGCCACTGTCGTCACGCAACAACGACGCAGCCAGCTCTGCCCGTAGCTGCGCTGGTTCCGACACTGAAGGTATGCGACGCCAGCTGCACTCCTACGATGCCGATCCTTCGGTTGCCAACGCCCCGTTCGGTCACGACGAAGCAGTCGAACTCCTCCGGGACATCCCCAAGGACCTGGTGAAGAGTCGCGAAAACGTCGAACACCTCATCCGGCGTGTCGTCGCCACCGCTGCAGCGCTTCGCCAGACCCGTTTCGAGTTCGATGCGGAGATCCGGCACCGATCCAGTGTCCTACCTGCTTCCGGTGGCGCGACAGTCAGCGTCAACCCTGAACAGGCGGCTCGGTTCCTCTCACCGGATCAACTCAGCAGGCTCTTCGATCGATTCGCGCAGGAGCGTCTTGCTGCACTCGACGCCGCAAAGAACGTTGCCGACGAACGAGCACAACGAGCTGATCGTGCGATCGCAGAGCTGACCGCAGCAGCCAACGACCCGTTACTTGATGCTGCCACCCGATCTGTGCTGCACACGCTCGTCTCCCGGCTGGAACGCCCATGAGCACGCGTGGGAACACCTGGCCGATCGATCCGACGAGGCCTGTTGTCAACGTCGCTGATGCTCGGCTCCAGCACCTGCTCCTCACCGATCCGCAACGTTGTGCGACGCTCAACGAGTATGCGTCGGCGACAGGTATCGATGTCGACCGTCTTCTCGATCTCTTCGGTCCGTATCTTGATGACGACACGTTCCGTCTCGAGACCGTGGGCGGTGAAGTGTTCGTCCTCACCGCACCTCTCGGGCGTCCTCAGCCCTTGGTGCAGGACCAGGTGCCACCAAATCTTTGGGAGCTCTTCCGTCGAACGGGTGATGAAGATCATGCGTATCGTCTGTGGCGGCTCACGCGAGAGCTCCAGTCCGCCGGTTGGACGATCGAAGCCGACACGCACCGGATCCCGGCCACGAGTGCAGGTGAGGTGGCGCTCGTCGGGCTCAAGATGCACCGACATGTAGTACCGGTACTCGTGTTCCCGAACGAAGGCGATGTGGCACACCCTGCTGGGGTCCTCACCCGCTTCGAGCGTCGACAGGTACCTTTCGTCGCCGTGATGTGCGATCGGGGCGATCTCGATCCCATGGTTACAGCAGTTCGCCGGTGGTTCCTCGAGAGGCCACAGCTCGGTAATCTCAGAGTCCTCGTCCTCGAGTCACCGCGCTTCCAACCGGTGCTGCTCGGAGGTAATGACGCATCCGTTGCGCCGCGCGCCATCACACGAGATGGGCTCGAAGCGTTGCTCGATGACCTACCGGACCGCCACGGCGGCACCACGACTGGGCTCGAGAGCTCCGAAGGCGATGGGGTCGACCCCACCCTGCCACCACGTTAAGCGATTGTCTCTGCGCACAGCGTCAACTAAACTCCTGTACAGCCAAGTAGAGACTTGAGGCATGTGCCTGCAACAGTGGCGCAATTCGGAGGATCGCAGCTCACGGGCTTCAGGCGCCCTGCTGGGAACAGTTCCATCCATGTCGTTTCGTAAGGTCATCACTGCACTGTCCGTCTTGTTGATGGCAACGGCGCTAGCTCTCGTCTGGTTTGTGCCAACCCAACAGGAATCTCTCGGTGCTGCTGACAAGCTGACGAAGACACAACTGCTCAAGCTGCAGTCCGACATCAACGACTGCGAGCGCGCCACTGCTCCTTCTGACTGCGTCGACAATCTTCTCAACTTTCTACCCGATGAACCGGTCACGCGCTATCTTTTCTTGGCAGACACCTTCCCCGGCGTTGGTGATTGTCATACGACCGCTCACTTCTACGGTATTCGTGCCCAGATCGCCGGCTCCGACATGCCTGAGCGCAACGATCTCTGCGAGTACGGTTTCGTCCACGGGTACCTCCTGAAGGAGCTCGCAGCTGTCGGATTGGAAAAGGTCCTCATCGATGTCACCAACTGGTGTGGTGCGATGTCCAACGACCCTTGCTGGCATGGCGTCGGTCATGGATTGGGAAGCGTCGTCGACCGATACACACCCGACGAACTCTTCGACTCCTGCGCTTCATTGGACGCCGCTATCCAGATTTCCTGTGCTCGAGGCCTCGCCATGGAGCTCGGCTTGAACACGCCCTTCGGGTACCAGAACTGTGCCGCCCTCTCCGCGCCTTTCGATTTCGTGTGTGACTCCGAAGTCGGACTGATAGCGGGTGAGGGAGGTGGTGAGCAGGGAACAGCATCCTGCTTGGAGACACGTCGACCAGGTTGTGCTTTCGGTCTCGGAAGAGGTGTCACGATGGCGAACGAAGGCGATGCGGAGGTAGCTCTCGCCACTTGCCGTCTCTTTTCCGGTGACGCACTTCGACTGTGTGCCTCAGGATCCTTGGCGGTGGACAACGAGTACCTTTCAGGGTCCGGTGACATCCAATCGCGCTGCAAAGAACTCTACGACGAAATGACTTGCCAGAAGCTACCTGAGTTCTTCGCCGTGCAGTCGACAGGTCGTATCGATGCACCGGTCGACGCAGCGAACGCGCCAGTTCGAAACGAGGACTAGTCCTGCTCCTCGCGTAGTGCTGCGCGTTCATCATCGCCACGCGTACGACGCCGATTCGATCTTGTGTCATGTGTCCCAGCTGCAGAGGAACGCTTGCGTTCTTCCAGTCTACGAGTTTCCTCGGCGCTTCTTTGCGGCTTTATCGGCTCACCCATTGCAACATCCTCGCTTCCGGCGTATCCAACGGCACTGCAGCATCGAGCGCAGTCCTGATGGTTCTTAGCATTGTACATCGCTGGCCTTCACCGTGCTTGTAACCGCGAAAGAGTCAACTTGTTGAGCTTCAACCTTATCGCATGCACTAATTCGTGTCTTGTCGTCGGGCATGAAAAATGACCCCCTTCCGAGGAAGGGGGTCATTTGTGTTTGCAGGGTCATACGCCGGAGGGCACATGGTTCCCTACGATTTCTGCGATCTTCGCCGGCACGAGGTCGGGGTCGATCACATCGTCGTCAGCGAGCGAGAGTCGGATGTCGGCATCCGCTTTCGCCGGTACGTCCGGACACCAGTAGGCCATTGCCTTTTCGAGGGATTGCTGGACCTCGAGGCAGAGCGCAGGTGCTTCGGCAAGGTCGCACTCGATCGCAATCGAGTCATGGACTGCCTGGACAGGGAAGGCGTTGCGGTACTTCTTCAACTTGGAGTCCAAGTCTGCGTAGTACTGCAATCCGAGGTCGGCCACGAGGGACTGGATCGGATGGTTACGGAACTGGTTACCCTTAGCGCGCACCTGATCGGAGATCGCGGCGGGGAGCAGGAATCCACGAACAGCGTCACGGCCGATGATCTCGCCCGTTGCATTGGTCATGTGCTGCTCGACGAACTTGATGAGTTCGTACTTCAACCACTTCTTGTCACCTTCGAAGGCCTTGATGACCTCCATACGTTCACGCTTGCGTGCCTCGAAGGCACCGTTGCGTGGACCGCTGTAACGGTTTATTCCGACAGGGAGCTTGATGCCGTGTTCTTCTGCGAACCTTGCACGTAGCTCCGCGACAGGGGCTTTGTCCGATGTAGCGATGATCATCGCCGCTGAGGTGATGATGCCTTCGAACTTGTCTTTCACGCTGGAGTCCATGGATACCGAGAACAGACGGCGTCGTCCGGTCAGCGTGCGGGAATCGAAGGTCCAGATGGAACCATCTTGGCGAAGGACCACTGGTCGATCGAACGTGAAAGCCCAATCGAGGTGTGTTCCCAGCGCTGTCCAGTGCTGCTCGAGATCATCGTCCGTAGCCGGCCGAGCGAGCTCGGCAGCGAGGCGAGGTCGCAGCGTCTGCTCCGAGTCTATGACCGCAGCAAGCTCACGACCACCGGGGACGTAACCGTTGGAACGCTTGAACGCCTTACGGGCGCTCTCTGCTCGTGTCCACAGTTCGTGGAGACGAAACGATGCGTCCCAATCGATCGGACCAGGGTTTGCGGCAGTTTCTTTTACGAAACGGTCGCGAGCACCGAGCCAAGCGTCGACAGCAGGGTAGGCCTTCGCGTAATTGGCCAGCATCGCTGCTGCCTCTTCGCGGGAGGTCTGAAGTTTGGAGTTCACGGTCAGGTTTGTCGCTAACGCGGCTGCACCTAAACCGTAAGGAATTCCAAAGTTCACACCCTTGGCCTTCTTGCGGTTGTTGGAGTGCGCATTGGGATCCGCGTCCTTGAGAGCATCCATGTCCACGCCGAACATGTCGGCTGCGGTACGTGCGTGGAAGTCACCGCCGAGGCGGAACAACTCGCGCATGCGCTCCTCACCGGAGACCTGCGCGAGAACACGTAGTTCAGCCTGGCTCAAGTCGGCGTAGACAAACGCACGTGGGACGACGTCGCCGTCGACGATCTCCGGTGAAGGGCGGAAGTACCGCTTCATCTCCGGGTCGAGGTTCTGCGCATTCGGCTTGTCCGAAGCGAGACGACCGGTCGCGACCACGCCACCCTGCTTGTACTGGGGGCGGATGCGACCTTCGACGACGAACTTGTTCAAGTTCTCGCCGTACGTCGACAACGTCTTTGCGTGTTCACGGTACTTGAGCAAAGCCTTCGCCAGCGGATGCTTGATCTGCTTGAGCGTGGTTTTGTCGAGCTTGTCGGTTGCCTCCATGAGACGACCACCGTTGAACGCCATGACAGCGTCGCGTGCGTGCTTGTTGAGAGCTTCACGAGTTGTCTTGTCCGAATCAGGATTCCACGCTGGTTCCACGGCTTCGCCGAAGAGTGTGGTTTCGCCACCGCCGGTGAGGGCGGCCAACTCGGCCAATGCCTCTTCACGCCCGATGGCGTGCTCAGCGATGACTTCGGTGTTCCAACCGTGAGCATCGAACGGCATGCCGTGTTCCATCATCGAGAAGATGAAGGGACGGGCTGCTACTTCGCGATCCACGGCGTTGGTAAGACCTGCCGCAAGTACTTCTTCGTCGAGACGGAGCCCGACGTGCAAAGTGACGACGGCGTCTGCGCCGGCATACCGGATCTGCTCTTCCGAGAGATCTGTCGAACCGTCGTAGCTCGTCTGTGTCGTGCCCTTACCGGACAGTGACACTCCGAGCCACTTCTTGGCTGCGTGAGCCAGTCCGTGCCAGAACTCGAAACCTGAAAGGCCTGAGTGCAACACACCGTCGACGTGCATGAGATCACGCCAGGACTGCACATCGCAGCCGGCGAGTCTTAGGACACGTTGATCGAAGTTCACGTTCCAGCCATCGGCTTGAACGATCTTCTCCATTGAAGCGGCGAGCACCGCAACAGGTATGTCTCGCACGTCGATGACGAAAGCGAGGTCGTTTCCGTCAGCGTCTCGTGTCGCAACAGCGATGACTCGCAGCGCTGACCAGAGACCGTCGATGAACGAGGTTGCGTCGTGGGTTTCGGTGTCAACCGCAACCCTGACGCTTTTTGCAACCGCAACGTCCAACTCTGAGAGTTGATCAGCGCGATTGATGAACGTCACCGGGACCGATTGAGGGTCCCAAGTAGATTGGGTCATGGGTAACTCCTGGGGTAGATGGGATGGGATGCATCCCACCGTCGCCGCGCAGGCGTTACGCGCAACGGCGAGGACCGTCCTGATGAACGCCGGTGATGCCGTAGGGCAACAGTCGCAACCCGGGCCTCTGGTGATTCTGTTCGCGGCCACGTGGCTGTTTGCCGGCACCAGTGCCGCTCTCACGGTGGTTGACGTTCACCCATCCAAAAGGAGTCACCATGCAGCCTGTTACCCACACGGCAGACGACAACGAGCTCGACGCTTCGAGCATCGACACCTCGGGCGTCAACACCGCCGATATCGATACTTCGATCGCGGACGCCGATCAGTCCACCACGCCGACGCCGACGCCGGAGCTACCCGCTGAGTACAACGACGTTACCCGCTCATCAGTAACTGAAGACGGAAATGTTGCAAGTCACCTCGAATCCCACTGGGGCTTCTAGGAATACAGTTTGTGAAGAACCGCCCATCTCAACGTGGGCGGTTCTTTTCTTTTCCACTGCGAATTCGTTGGATGCGGATCAACGAAGAACGACTGGTTTACGAAATCCTACTCGTACCAAGTTGAAAGAATTTTGAAGATACTGTTGCACTTACCTGATGTGAACGCCTCTCGGCACAAGCTGACGATGTCAGCATCAGGGGTTATTGAGCGCTGTGCCATGAGGACGCCTCCTGTGCAAGCGTCAGAGAGATCACCGTAGGGCCCGCAGTACATGTCGGCTGATTCGAGTCGTGTCCCGTCGTACGTTGTCCCCGCCCAACCCGAACCAACGGCGCAGCCAGGACGCCGCACATCCAAGCAATCGGAGATGTACTGCTCTGTCTGTAGTCGGATCGAGCCGAAGGAGTACGCTACTTGAAAATCGCATTCGAACTGCTCCGTACCTTTCAGTGTCGAGCAGATTTCGTAGGTCGTCCCATCTCTACGGAGTGCCAGCTCCATCGCTGCACCGCCGACGCACATCCGGGGCTGCGAGGTCGTCGAACACGCGCGCATCATTTCTGCCGGGTCTGCATAGACATCCGTGAACGCATGCCCAGCGCCATGCCAGCAGGCACGGTCATCTGACCCGCAGGTCGAGTCGATCA
>Ga0209550_10001276_pt1 | contig 24278 bp, 21 predicted proteins | sample LauGreSuBDMM15SN_2_FD_187567 | JGI IMG/M metagenome (GOLD analysis project Ga0209550, IMG submission 187567) | Freshwater lake microbial communities from Lake Michigan, USA - Su13.BD.MM15.SN (SPAdes) (version 5) | ecosystem: Environmental > Aquatic > Freshwater > Lake | place: Lake Michigan... | reverse complement strand
TAAGATAACGCGGTCTAGCAAGTTACTAATATAGTGCTGTCTAACAGGTTAGTAAGATAACGCGGTCTAGCAAGTTACTAATATAGTGCTGTCTAACAGATTAATAATGAACCGGAGATGATGATGAATGATTTGGACTCCCCTTATGGTTATCGGGCGAAGGTTGGGTTGTTAGTTGTAGGCCCCAATCTTAATCCGACCCCTGAAATCACCAGAATGCTGCCAAGTTATGTGCAGGTTAGAGAAACGCGCGTCGATATGTCTAACGCGGTTGTGACCGTCGAAGAATGTATGAAGTTCAGCGTTTTGCTTGAACAGGCGGCGGCATTGATCGGTCAAGGGCTTTGTTCGCCAACGCTTGGAAATCGCTCTGCGATAGCCTTTGCTTGTACCTCGGGCTCACTGGTCGGGGGCCCAGGTTGGGACAAGAAAGAGATTGGCTTCATGACCGAGGCTACGAAACATTATGCAAGTACCCGTTACGTAGACGGGAGTCTAACCGCGTCGACCGGCTTTCCAGCGACAACGACTGCGACGGCAGTTGAAGAAGCCATGCACTTTATGGGCATGAAAAATATTGTTATTACGGGCCCATATATCGATGAAATCAATGAATGCTTCAGAGTTTTTTATACAGATTCTGGGTTTAATGTGCTCAAGGTCAATGGGCTGGGTATTCTCGATTTACATGAGATCGGTGCTGCGCCACCTTCGCGTGCCTACAAGGCTGCGCTTGAAGTCTTTGACCCAAAAGCTGATGGAGTATTCATAGGCTGCACCAATTTTCGGTGTAGCGATGTGATTGAACAGCTTGAGCAAGATTTGGGTAAGCCAGTCATTACCTCTAATCAGGCCACCGCTTGGCAGTTAATGAGACTGCTGGGGATTGATGACCCGGTCGACGGCTATGGTGAACTGCTGAGAAGAAAACGTTTATAGAGCCATAAAGTGTTCAGCCCTGAAGATAAAAAGCGTGCAGTTCAATGAACAGCACGCTTTTTGATGTGCACTTAGTTTAGGCGCACTCTTGTCAATCATAAAATGGCGTTCACTAGCATTTGCTGCTAAGCACTGTCAGCGATTGTCAGAGCTTATTTTTGAATTGAGTGTGTAACTGTCGAACGAGTATTCGGCGAAGCGAAACCATAGGTACTCTTCATCGCGAAACTTTTTCCATTGCGGATACATTCTCTTCCATTGAGGACTTTTTTCAGAGAATTCGGCATACAGTTGGAAAGCTATTTTTTCGCACTCTTGCAAGATATCTTTCGAAAATGGTTTTAACTTCGTACCGTTTGCAACCAGTCGACGCAGCGCGGCAGGGTTCTTTGCATCGTAATCGGCGACAATGCGCGTGTTGACCTCTATACAAGCGGTTTCAAGGGCGACTCTGTATTGAGGGGGTAGTTCTCGCCACTTTTTTTCATTAATGATAGTGTGAAGCATGGTGCTTCCTTCCCACCACGAGGGATAGTAGTAATAGGGTGCGACCTTATTGAGCCCTAGTTTTTCATCATCGTGAGGCCCGATCCATTCGGCGGCATCCAGTGATCCCTTCTCGAGTGCTGGGTAGATATCTGACGCGGCAAGTTGTTGGGGCACGACGCCAAGTTTAGTGAGGACTTGCCCAGCGATCCCGGCAATGCGAAATTTCAGGCCTTTTAAATCGGCGACAGAATTGATTTCTTTGCGATACCAGCCGCCCATTTGAGCGCAGCAATTGCCAGCTGCTAAGGGGATGCATCCATAGGCCTTAAAAAGTTCGGTGCAAGACTCGGCGCCTCCCCCCGAGTACCACCAGGCGTTCTTTTGTCTGACGTTCATTCCAAAAGGAATATCTGCGGCCAGGCCAAACGCGATGTCCTTCCCAATATAATAATTTCCTGCAGTGTGTCCCATTTCAACAGTACCGGCTTGCACGGCATCAAGAACTTGCAAGCCCGGCACGATTTCCCCTGCTGCAAACGTTCGAATTTGAAATTTGTTATGCGTTAACTCGGCCACACGTTTGGCAAGCAGTTCGACGCCACCCCAAAGTACGTCAAGGTTCTTGGGCCAACTGGCAGCGAGACGCCATTTTATTTCAGGGGTATCCACAGCTTGCGCGTTAGAAACGGTTGAGTGCGCAAGCGCGCCAGCCGCTACCCCGACACTTGATTGCTTTAAAAATGAACGACGTTTCACTGTGATCCCCTTTGTTGACTGATGCGTGACTTGCCTCATTCAGGTGCTCTGATCACAAAGTGATCTTGCTGAGCGACAGGACACTGTTGTTTTACAACTTTATTTTTTTAGACTTAGTATGAGAACCTTTATAATCGCACTTTTTGCTAATTACAATTTTTAATTGCGATAAAGGAAAAATAAATATCTTAAATAGCGAAATCGAGCCTGTCAGCGCTCGGTTTCGATGTATTCACTATTAGGTCTTTCGATCCTTGCCCAATGACAATGAGGCTAATCGACTTTAATATCACCTGCCTTAATGACAGTCCGCCACTTGTCGGATTCTGCTTTAACGTAAGCGACAAACTCAGTCACACTCATACCACCAGCTTCAGCACCTTGCGCTTTTAAGGCGTTGGCTAATTCAGGGGTCTTGACTGCCTGGTTAAGCGCAACGCTTAGTTTCTTGATAATTTCGCCGGGAGTTTTGGACGGTGCAAAAATACCGTACCAATTATCGACGCTGTAACTTGAGCCTCCTGACTCAAGAACCGTTGGCGTATCCGGAAACTCTGGCATGCGAGCTTTGCCAGATACTGCGATTAAATTCACTTTGTTTGATTTGATTAAACCGAGTACCGGTGGCGCGGTCACAAACATCAGTTGGACTTGACCACCCATCAAGTCAGACAGCGCTGGGCCGGTGCCTTTATATGGCACATGCGTCCATTTCAAATTATTGATATTTTTAAATAATTCACCAGACAGATGTGTGATCGTGCCATTGCCTGCAGAGGCAACATTGATTTCTCCAGGTTTCTGACGTGCGAGCGTCTCAAGGTCTTTGATGGTTTTTGCTGAAAAGCCAGGCGCTGAAATGATCATCATTGGCGACGTAGCCACTACCCCGATAGGAGTCAAATCACTCACAGTGTTGTAGTTCAAGCGATATAAGTTCGGATTGACAGCAATTTCGGATGTTGAACCTAACAGCAGCGTATAGCCGTCTGGGTTCGACTTGACGACAAATTCGGTTCCAATTGAGCCGCCGGCACCGCTGCGATTATCTACGACAACTTGTTGTTGCAACACATCTGAAAGTTGTTTGGCAATGATTCGACCAACGACATCAGACCCACCACCTGGCGGAAACGGAATCACCAGCCTCAAAGGTTTTGTTGGCCAATCTTGCGCTTGCGCAACTAGCTGAAAGTTGCACGATAGCGCAACGAGGGAGAGCGCAAATTTTATAAAAATACGGATAGTTAGTGGCATACATGCTTTCATTTTTCAATTTCCTCTGTCTCTAGGGTGAGCGCAAACGATTAGCGCAGGCGTCGCAAGAACTCTTTTAGTGTTGGGTCTTGGGATCTGTCGAGTACGTCTGCCGGAGGTCCGATCTCAGAGATGCGACCCTCAGACACATAAGCGATTTTGTTTGAGATCTCACGAGCGAAGCCGATTGCATGGGTGACTAGCACCATCATGATTCCCTCAGATAGAAGTGAACGGATCACGTCCTCGACTTCTGCAACTAATTCTGGATCAAGTGCTGAGGTGATTTCATCCAATAGCAATACTCTTGGACGCATCGCGAGGGCACGAGCTATCGCCACCCTTTGTTGTTGTCCACCCGAAAGCTGGAATGGGTAAGCCAATACCTTGTCGGCTAGCCCAACTCGCGCCAGCAGTTCTCGCCCGAACTCATTGCTCTCGCGGGTCGAAATCTTTTGCGAGAACTCTGGGCCCAAACAGACGTTTTCCAGCGCAGTCATGTGAGGGAAGAGATTGTATTGCTGAAAGACAATGCCCATGCGCTGGCGCATTTGTCGAATGACTGGCTCTGAGAGCCGCTGCCGACTTCCATCCGCCGCACTGGTGTACCAGAGAAGTTTGCCATCAAGTTTGATCTCGCCCTCGTCGTATTCTTCGAGCAAGTCGATGCAGCGAAGTAAGGTTGTCTTTCCACAGCCACTGCGCCCGATCAAGGTTACAACTTCTCCTTCGGCAACGTCCAGGTTAGCACCCTTGAGCACTTCAACTTCACCGTAAGATTTGCGCAATCCGCGGATTTCAATCACGGCCGTTCTCCTGAAAAACCTTTGAGTGCCAGACGATGCTCGACGTGGCGACCAAGTCGGTCAATCGAAAAGCACATCACGAAGTAAAAACACGATGCTGCAATCATGACAGGAAATACATCAAGAGTTCTTTCAACGATCTCACGAGCCGCCAGGGTGAGCTCCCAGACGCTGATGACAGAAAGCACTGATGAGGCCTTAATCGTCAGGACGCAGACGTTGATATAGGAAGGCAAGGTGTAGCGCAGCACGAGTGGGACGACAACTTTGCGCAGGACCGATGCAGGCGGAAGCCCCAGGCTGCGAGTCGAATCCCATAGCGTGCGTGGAATCGCAAGCACGCCTCCGCGAAACACCTCAGCGAACATCGCACCGATATACAAAGTGAGAACCAGTCCACCGGCTGTGAGTGGTCCGATTAGAATTCCGAAAGCTGGCAGCGCGTAGAAGATCAGAAGCGCTTGAACCAACAGTGGAATGCCACGCGCGAAGTAGATATAGGTGTGATAAAAGCCGCGCAGCAAGCCGATTTTAGAAAAGGCTGCCACGTTGAGTAAAAGAGCGAACGCGGTTCCGCCGATGGCGCCAACGAAAGCCAGAAAAAGCGACACAGCGGCGCCTTGAGTCAGTATCCAAAGGGTACTTGTCATTGTTTAGACTCTCATCATGTCGTCAGCGCCAACGTACTCTGCGCTCAGCGATTCGAAACGCCATTTCGCTCAAGGCAACGATGGCGAGGTATAGAATCGCGGCCACTAGAAACGCATGATATGCCGACGCTGTGCGTTCAGTCAGCACCTTGGCCTGCATCGTCACTTCGGCCACTGTAATGACCGAGAGAAGTGAGGTGTCTTTCAGTAGCAGTACTGCTTGATTACGCAGCGCGGGCAATGAGTAAACCAGCAATTGCGGCAAGGTGACCCGCCGAAAGGTCGTCCAAGGTGAAAGACCGAGGCTTCGAGTCGCATCGAACTGCACCCGGTCAATCGCCTTAATGCTGCCGCGAAATATTTCAGTAATGAATGCTGCATTTTGCATAATCAGGGCAATACCGCCACACACGACGGCTGACCAAAAAAGACCGAGCGTAGGCAAACCAAAGTAGATTAAATAGATCGGCAATAGAACAGGAATATTTCTAAGAACCTGCACATACCCGCCGACAAAAGCAGCGCCCCAATGCCCCCCTGCTAGTCTGAGGAGTGTTAGCGCGATCCCCAAAAGGAGGGCGCCGAGGGAGGCCCAAAGAGCGACGAAAACAGTCTGGGCCAAACCGTCGAGATAACTCGGCCCATGCATAGCGAACCAGTCAAGAAACGTCACGCCTCATCTCCGATGCCCTCACTGCCCCCTCAGAGGCACAAGATCAATGCCGCTCGATCAATCCGATCACTTTAGATAGAATTTCTGGGGCGGGGCATCCTTACCAAACCATTTTTGGTAGATATCGTTATATTGTGGATACCATGATCCCGAACGAAGTTCGCTGACTGTCGTGTCAAGCCAGTGCCACCAAGTAAAATCGCCGTGCTTCATGAAAATCGCATTATTCTGCGAGGCGGTGAGCAGTTCAGGCAGAACTTCAAACTCGTTCTTGTGTTGTGCCGCAAAGTAGTTGGTGGTTGGTGTATCTATCTGAAGAGCTTGTGCCCGCCCCGTGCGAACGGCTAAAAATTGGGCGGCCGCACCTTCAAAAACGATCAGCTTTGCGTTTGGAAAGTACTTTTTGGCTCGCTCAGTCATTTGCGGGTTTGCAAAGTTAGCGACGGTGAATTTTTCATTATTTAAATCGGCGAGAGATTTTATCTTCGCGTCTTTACGTACCAAGATAGAAATACCAGAATCGACGTACCCGCGAGTGAAAGCCACTTGCACGGCACGGTCAGGGTATACCGTTGTGCCACCGATGCCAAAGTCAGCCCGACCGCTGTTGACTGCAGGCCAACGCCCAGAGGCATCGACTACGATGAACTCAATCTTATTGGGATCATTGAACAGCGCTTTTGCAAATAGTCTAGCTAAGTCGATGTCAAAGCCAACGAGTTCGCCCTTTTCATCGCGCATGGCGAAAGGCGGGACCGTAGACATGGTGGCAACAACAAGCTTGCCACGCTCGAGTACCACTGCAAGACGAGATTTTTCTTGTGCAGTGGCGATGCCAGCTGCAGTTAGGCTAAGCAGAGCAGAAAATAAAATAGCAGCCCAACGAAAACGAAATAAATGTTTAGTCATGTGCGCACCTTTCGAGTCTTGTTATGAATCATGATAAAAATCTTCTGAGCGATCGCCCTCAGCGACGCTGCTAAATATATACCACAACCTATATCACTTGAGTGGTTGTGAATCGAGTTTTAGTCGTTGCCGATATAGTGGATCAAGTTCAACCAAGCGACCTAGTCGCAACTGTTCTGCCACGGGTACCGGAATCGGTACGGGTGCGTCAGTTGGGGTGGTGCCTATCACCCCTTGCTCGGTCATCGTTGTGATCTCAGCTTCGCCTAAGCCTAATAGTTCTCTCAGTACATAGTTGTTGGCTTCACCAAGTCGCGGCCCCGCCGATGGCGTCGGAACCTCGAAGTCAGAGAAGCTCCAGGGACGGCCAAGCTGCGGACGACAGCCAACCTCGGTCTCTGGCGAGTGCTCGATGTGATCGAAGAACTTTCGTGCCATCAAGTGCGGGTCGGTAAACAAGTCGCGGGCATCGAGTACCGGCCCTGCGGCCACACCAACGGCCTGGAGTCTATGCGCGACTTCGTACTGATCCAAGGGTGTGGTCCACTGACAGATCAGTGCGTCGAGCGCGTCTTGATGCTTGAGGCGTGAAGGGCCGTCAATGAAGCGAACATCTTCTGCGAGTTCGGGGTTACCGATCACCGCGCACAGCGCTCGCCATTCTGAGTCATCTGTGACGGCAATCGTCACCCAGCGGTCGTGACCCTTGCAAGGATAGGTATTGTGCGGTGCGTGAACGTCATGGCGATTCCCCATCCATCGATTCGCGCGACCATTAAAGGCGTAATCCAGCAGACCCTCGCCCATGAACGCGGTTCCCACTTGGTACATCGCCAGATCGATCCAAAGCCCCTTGCCAGTGCGAGTGCGGTACAGTAGCGCCGCCATCACAGAGTACAGTGCAGTCCACGAGGCAAGAAAATCAGTGTAAGAGTTGCTAATTTTGTTTGGCGGCCCGCCCTCGTACCCAATGAAGGCTCCGCTACCGTGCGTAGGCTCTAGGGATGCTGCCATGGCTCCGTAGTTGCTGAAGGGTCCAGAATGCCCGTATCCCGTGTTGGACACCATGATGACATCAGGGCGAAGCGCTCGCAGGTTAGGATAGTCGAGTCCGAACTTTCGCATCACCCGTGGGGTGAAGTTTTCAATCACGATATCGGCGGTTGCAATGAGCTTTTTGAGAGTCTCAAGGCCTGCAGCTTGGTTCAGGTCAAGGGTCAGACTTCGCTTGCCTCTATTCAGGACATGAAAGACACCGTTACGTTCATAGTGCAACTCTCCCGGTGCATCATCGGCCCACGGACCTCCGAAAGGTCCTCCAAGACGAGTATCTGCGCTGAGAAAAGCACAACCTTCTACTTTGATCACCTCGGCACCTAAGTCGGCTAAAAATGCGGCCGCGTAGGGCATCGCAAACACTCGGCTCAAGTCGATGACGCGTAATCCCTTTAGAGGCAAATTGACCACTGACAGACTCCTTTTAGATAACCGCTAAACTGCGGAGTTGCTCGATCTCTGCATCACTGAGCGCCAAGATCTCTCGAAACACTTCCGTTGTGTGCGCACCTAATATTGGCGCTGGATGGCGTGTGGCGAAAGATCCCTCACTTAGGCGTATCAAATCACGTGGATACTTCGCAGCCCCGGCAACAGGATGATTGACGGAGGCAAAGAACTCACGCTCGTTTAAGTGCGGACAGCTGTACAACTCGGCGGGTTCTTGTGCTTGACCGAATACAAGTCGTTGTTTGTTTGCGGCATGAAATAGCTCATTCTTTTTCCAATGGGCAAGCCCGTCTAGGATGAGATGTTCGAGCGCCTCACCATTGACGATGCGACCTTCAGCCGAGGCAAACATAGGCCCCTTTAGTTCTTCGAGCCCGATTAGATCCGCAACGGTATTGAATGGCTGAGAGCCCTGCGCAGAGACTACTACATGTCCATCCTGGCAGGGCATGAGTTCTTCAAGCGGTGCGCCGTGCGCGGGTCGTCGTCCTCTTAGGCCGCCGGTGTAAGCATAGGACGCAGACGCTTGTACTAAATGAGCGGTCATGCACTCTGCAACCGACACGTCCACGCGCCCACCCTTGCCAGTGCTAAGTCGCCGGTAGATCGCCACTAATGTGGCCGCCGCCGCATTGATGCCGGCGACGTAAAGTGATTGAGAAAGCGCACTGCGCAGAGGCTCTCTGTCAGCGTTACCGGAGTGGTACATCAGACCACTGATCGCGCTGGTGATCAGGTCGGTGGCTTTCCAGTCACTATAGGGCCCGGTGCTACCAAAATTAGAGATTGAAGTCGTTACCAAGCGGGGATTAGCCGCAGCGAGTGACTCATCGTCTAAGCCCAGCGAGGTGCGAAGTTTGGGCTCAAAATTTTCTACGAGTACGTCAGCCCAGCGCACCAAGGCGTGTAGCAGAATACGCCCTCTGGCGGTAGACAGGTCAAGGGTGATGCTGCGCTTGTTGGTGTTGAGATACAGAAACGGGATACTCTTTTCACTGTGCGCTTCGTCGCCGGCGAAGGGCCCCATGCGGCGCGCCAGATCGCCCTCAAGGGGTTCAGTCTTGATCACCTCGGCGCCTTGGTCGGCTAAAAGGCGGGCACAAAAGGGCCCCGAAACGCCTTGACCAAGGTCTAGCACGCGCACGTTGCTCAGCAAACCTCCTGAAGAGGCTCCAGGGTGTTCACGCTTCTCTTGATTCGTCTCATTCACGATTGTTTACAGCCAAACGAGAGGAAGCGGCTCCGAGCCTCTCGGCAATACGATCTCAGCCCAGCCTAGCGCCGTCTCGCTGCGATTGTTACGCAAAGCAATTTCACACTTCAAATACCCAAGGCCGTCACGCACCGTTTTCTCGGTCACTTTGCCAGTGATGGTCAGCGTATCGCCGGGATGATCCATCCCGCGATGCTCTAAGTACATCTCTCGTACCCAGCCTGCCTCTCCGGCAAAGCGCTGCAGCAATATGTAAAGGTATTCATTTTTGAGCGAGCCGTTAACGACCAGGTTTGAAAGGCCTTGACGCAGCATCGCGTACGGCAGATCCCAGTGGATGCGGGCGTAGTTGCCGTTGGCCGAGGCCCAACGAACGAGATGACCAGTTGTCATTGGTCCTCTGACTACGGGTGGTAGCTCGTCTCCCACATTGATTTGGTCGAAGGTGCGTTGCGGTTGCACGCTCCATTTTTGCTTATCTACGACCTGACCACGCTCAGGAGGGGAAACCTGAGGTAAGTGTACCGAGCTCGAAATCTCGGGCTGGTCTACCACTTCGGTCTCGGCGCGCTTGCGAAAAATACTAGTGTGACGGATGGTCAAAAGTAGTTCGCCCTTTTGATTGACCTGAGTGACCTCACGGACAATGAAAACGAGTTGTCCGGTGCGCCCCGGTCTTTCTGAGATATCAACAATTTTTTCGGATTTGGTAATGTGATCACCGACGCGAACGGGCCGATGAAACGTCCACTTACTCCCACCATTGAAGCCGTAGCTCTTGAAAGGAAGTGGAACCTCGAAATGGGTGTCCTGACCCGCTCCGAAATAGTCGATGCGGGGAGCCCAGTCCTTCCATCCGGCCAATTGCGGGCAGAGCAGCCCACCAAACCGACTGTTTTTGGCGTAGTCCGCATCCAGATAGAGGGGGTTAGGTTCTTCGATCGCGTCGGCCAATTCGAAGATCATCTCTTCGCTGACTGGAAACCGATTCGTGATTAAGCGACTCTGATGCCCCACAAACGCCGTGACGGCAGGTGTTAATAATGTTTCAGCCATGATGTGTGCTCCGTTCTTGTTATTGATAAGGGTTCAGGTGCCAAGCGAGCCTAACCAAATCGAGCATACATTAAACGATTAATGTTTTGGTCTCGCACAGTGAGCCTAGTACCGATTGAGGAGTAATATACCTCACGTTATTTAAAATTTGCACGGTAATTAAATAATCATCGCTAGTTTTAAAAACGTTGAGTGAACAATAAGAAGAGACAAGCAGGTTCAAAAAAATGACGAGTGCATACCAAACAGAATGATTTAAAGGGCTTCGCTATTTTGGCGTTTCTCTTTAGGTTTTGCGCAATCGTTATACGTTTTTGTTTAAGCAAAGAAATGAAGCCTTGCAACATGATCACGTATGCAGTCGTCTAAGGAGAATATGATGAAGCGTTTTATTCAGTGCGCTAGCGCGCTCTTGTGTTTATGTTTATCGCTGTTTTCAGTCGCCTCTAGTGCGACGACAGAGTTTCCGAATAAGCCAGTGCGACTGATTATTCCCTATCCGCCAGGGGGTGGTACTGACATCTTGGCACGACTCGTTGCGAGCAAAGTCAGCGAGACAATGAAATGGAATATCGTCACCGAAAATAGACCGGGCGCGGGTGGCAGTATTGGGCTGGAAGCCGCGGCAAGATCCACACCAGATGGTTATACGCTTTGTCTGGCTGAAACAAGTAACTTGGCCATCAACCCAGCACTGTATCCAAACCTCGGTTATGACCCAGAGAAAGACTTTTCTCCGATCATGTTTATTGGCTCGTTGCCGCTCGTTTTAGTCGTTAGCGCTGACAGTCCTTATCACTCACTGGCTTCGCTTGTTGCTGCCGCAAAAAAAAATCCATTGACAATGGCGTCTTCAGGGAATGGCACCGTTGGACATTTAGCCGGTGAAATGTTCAAGATCCAGGCAGGTATCCAAATTTTGCATGCACCTTACAAAGGTGCCGCGCCGGCGATCAACGACATCATCGGGGGGCGCGTCACTTTATTTTTTGGCTCACTTCCCTCTTTACGCACTCAAATTGTTGCTGGCAAGCTTAAAGCACTAGCTGTGACGTCAAGTGCTCGTGCAACCATGTTGCCAGAGGTCCCGACCTTCAAAGAGTCGGGCTACCCAGAGTTTGAGCCAACGGTGTGGTATGGCGTGCTTGCTCCAAAAGGCGTCCCACAGGCCCTTATCACGCAATTACATATGACCTTTCTAAACGTACTCGGGACCAAAGAGATGCGCGAACGTCTTGCTCAAGATGGCGTTCAATTTAATGCGATCTCTGCTGAAGAATTTGGCAGTTGGATCAAGTCCGAGAGAATCAAGTGGGGCGAGGTTGTTCGGCAGGTTGGAGCAAAAATCGACTAACGCTATTTTATTTGTTGTTGCTGACTATCAGAGTGTTCAGCGAGAACGTAGTCTAAAGGGAGGTCAGTGACAAATGCTTAGCGCACGCCAGACGATTCGAATTGGTATTGACGTTGGTGGGACCTTCACTGACTTATTCTTATTTGATGAAGCGTCAAGACAAACCCTGCGCCATAAGCTTGCTTCTACGCCAGATTTTCCGCACAAAGCACCTATCCAAGGGATTCGAGAGATCCTGCTTGCTGCCCAGGCGACGCCCGAGCAAGTGAAATTTGTGGGGTTAGGCACGACAGTGGCAACCAATGCCCTGCACGAGCGCAAGGGTGCGCTCACTGGGCTGATCACCACCAAGGGCTTTCGAGATCTTCTTGAGATCGGCAGACAAAAGCGGCCAAATCCTTATGACCTGTTTGCACGCAGGACAAAACCCTTAATCAAGCGCTCTTTGCGCTTGGAGGTCGCTGAGCGGATTTCAGTCGATGGGCAGGTTCTACTCCCAATTGATGACGCTGAAATTTTGGCGATTGCGAGTGAACTCGTTTTGCAAGGTGTACAAAGTATAGCGATTTGTTTTTTGAATTCATACATCAACCCGGTGCACGAGTTGCGTACCGCACAGTTGCTTCGGCAGCATTGGCCAAAGATTTCAGTGACGTCATCGCAAGAACTTGTTCCTGAGTTTCGAGAATATGAAAGGCTTAGCTCAACAGTCATTAATGCCTATCTGATGCCGGTGATGCGTCATTACTTAGAGCAATTTACTACAGAGGTGCGGGCGATGGGGATCGCTGAGGCTCCGTTTGTGATGGCGTCTGGCGGCGGGATCGTGACACCAGAGTTGGCAAGTCAACGGCCCATTGATACGCTACTTTCGGGGCCGAGCGGTGGAGTCAGTGCCACGATACATCTTGCTGGCACAGGCGGTTATGCTGATTTAATTACGTTGGATATGGGCGGCACAAGTACCGAAGCCTGCGTCATTCAAGACGGGCGAGCCAATATTGCTCATAGTCGTGAGATTGATGGCTTGCCGTTGAAGATTACCGCTGCTGATATTCATACTGTGGGCTCAGGTGGCAGCAGTATTGCTTGGCTTGATGTAGGAGGGATGTTGCGTGTTGGGCCGCGTAGCGCGGGATCAAAACCAGGGCCTGCATGCTACGGTAGCCCCGAGGCACAGCCAACCATGACAGATGCAAATGTTGTGCTGGGTCGACTGAATCAGCATTATTTACTGGATGGTGCTTTGTCGATCGACGCCGCACTTTCATATCAAGCCATCGAAACGCATATCGCCCATCCTAAACAGATTACTGTTGAGCAGGCTGCAGCAGCAATATTAGCGGTGTCGAATTCAAATATCGCACAAGCGATTAGATTCGTATCGGTGGCCAGAGGACTTGAGCCGAAACAATTTATGCTAGTCGCCTTTGGTGGTGCTGGCCCCTTGCATGCTGCGGAGGTAGCACGTGAATTGAAGATGCGCGTGCTCGTGCCGCCTGCGCCTGGCGTACTGTGTGCCATGGGTGTTTTAACTAAAGATGTTGAGATCGCTCTGAGCCGTACTCATTTGATTCGCCACCTGACAAAAGATACGGCGAGTGAGCTGGAATTGGTCTATTCGCAGCTCGAGCAACGGGCGAGAGAGACTCTGTTACAGAGCAATATTGATACCACTCACCTGACCGTTGAACGTACCGTTGATGCCCGCTACAGTGGTCAAAGTTTTGAGCTACCCATCCCAATTCAAAATAATATTTCTAAAGATGATTGCGTCAGTCTGATTCGAAATCATTTCAATGCGGTACATAAGAGTTTCTATGGTTACGATAAGCCAGCCGAAGAGATTGAGCTTGTGACCTTTCGTATCAAGGCTTCGTTGCCTAGCACGCAGCCTCATTTAATTAATCCGAGCGAAAAAAGATTTGCAAGGATGCCGGTCGCACAAGGCACGCGTCATGCCTACTTTACGACGACCGACAGTTTTATCGAGTGCCCAATTTATAGACGAACCGAACTTGGGTATGGTTGCAAAATCGACGGACCAGCCATTATTGAGCAGATGGACACAACAACGATTGTTCCGCCTGATTTTCAGATGTTCGTTGACCCTTGGGACAATCTCATTCTTCAACAAATAGAAAAGGCTGACGAATGAGTTACGGACAAACAGAAATCATCGCGAGCTCGCTTGAGTCAACCGCTTGGGAAATGTGCGCGAGTCTGATTCGAGCGGCCTATTCACCCAACGTAAAAGAGCGAGCAGATTGCTCAACGGTTATCTGTGATGCTGAAGGTCGCACGTTAGCGTTAGCGACACATGGTCCGGCGCACTTGGGTGCCGCCCTAAGATTGGTGCCAGCAATCTTAAAACGCTTTCCCCTCGAGACGCTAGAAGCCGGGGATATGTTCTTCGCTAATGATCCCTATATCGTCGGCGTCACACATCTGAACGACTGCACCTTGGCCGCACCAATCTTTGTTGACAATCAGGTTGTTGCGTTTGCTGCTGCAATCGCGCACCACTCTGACGTGGGGGGAAGGGTACCGGGTAGCGAATCAGGCGACGCGACGAGTATTTTTCAAGAAGGCATCAGAGTGCCGCCTGTTAAGCTCTTTGCTAAAGGTATTTTGCGTGACGACGTGTTAGAAATGTTCTTACTGAACTCACGCACGCCGTACTTTAGCGAAGGAGATGTTTACGCGCAAAAAGCTGCGGTGACTCGAGGCATACAACGCATTCAAGAAACCTACGCGCGCTATGGCGCGGGTGTGATGTCGACAGCTATTGCCGATATGCTAGACGGCACTGAGCGCCGAATTCGCCACTGTATTTTGAATGATTTGCAAGATGGCGTTTACGAGGCAGTTGATTGGCTTGATGAGGATGGGATCAATGATGATCCGGTCAAACTAGCCGTCACAATTACCATTGCAAAAGATGAAATTCAGTTTGATTTTTCAAACTGTTCGCCCCAACTAGGCACCGGTAAGAATATCCCCTATACCCATACGATGGCGACAGTTTATTACTGTCTCAAGGCGATGGCCGATCCTGCTCTTTCTATCAATGAGGGAATGTATCGGCCTATTCAGGTCATTGCGCCTCAGGGCTCGATCGTCAATCCGTTGGCTCCAGCAGGCGTTAGCTCGCGCAACCTGACTTCTATGATTCTTGCGGACGTCATGATTGATGCGTTGAGTCAAGCGATTCCAAGTCGTGGTATTGCAGCGGGTGGGCCCTATCAAGGGATTATTTTGGGGGGTTGGGATCCGCTTAGAAATCGTTTCTTTGTAGACTATGAAAACTTTGCCGGGGGGCATGGGGCGAATGTTCTGCATGACGGGTTAGATGTTGCACAGCTTCACATGACCAATACTGCGAACCTACCGATTGAGGTGATGGAGCTTGAGTTTCCGGTCAGAGTTGAACGCTATGAAATCATTGCTGATTCTGGAGGGGCTGGTCGACTGCGCGGGGGGTGTGGCGTAAAGAGAGAGTTGCGAATGCTCACAGATCAAACGAGCCTGACTGTACGCAGCGCTAGGCAGCGCTTCGCTGCGCCGGGTAAAGATGGAGGTCATGCGGGTTCGACGGGAGCTTTTTACGTTAACCCAAAAGATATCGATGATCAAAAGTTACGATCGACATTCTCTGAAATGGCCTTGGCTGAAGGAGATCTTCTTCGTATTTTGACGCCAGGTGGTGGTGGGATGGGCGATCCTAAACTACGTGCGCCTGAAGAGGTTGCCATAGATGTTCGTGAGGGTAAGGTTTCGCATGCGAGTGCCAGAGAGATCTATGGTGTCGCGCTTGTCGAAATTAGCTGCAGCATCGATTTGAAGCATACTGAACTGCTGCGCATTCGTGTGTAGGTGATCTACACGATTGTTCTTCCAACACAAAGGGAACAGAATCATGAGTCTTAATCGATTTTTAACAAAAAGTTTTAGCCTAATGCTGTTTCAGGCTCTAGTCTTAACCTGTGGTGTTGTTTCAGCACAAGTCTTTCCAAGCAAACCTTTGAAAATCATTGCAGGCTATCCGCCTGGCGGTGGAACCGATATGCAGGCGCGACTGATTGCACAGAAATTAAGCGAACGCTGGGGGCAGTCGGTCGTTGTTGAGAACCTCGCAGGAGGCCTTGGCACCACTAGCATCAGAGCAGTTACTCGCTCAGCGGCAGATGGCTATACGCTTTACATGGGTGCGTCAGATCATCTTGTGTTTGTGGCAAGTCTTTATAAAAACTTACCGTTCGATACTCTTCGGGATCTGATTCCGGTATCTACGGTTGCTGATCAGCCTATCGTGATTGTTGTGCGCAATGCGGTTGCTGCAACTTCATTGAGTGAGTTGATTTCTTTAGCGAAACAAACCCCGGGCACACTATCGTTTGCTTCGGTTGGCAGTGGCAGCATCTCTCATCTGGGTGGTGAACTATTTCAATATCTAATTGGTACGAAAATTTTGCATATCCCCTATAAAGGGAGTGCACCAGCCGTGAGCGATTTGCTCAGTGGACAGGGGGCTGACATGATGTTTGCTAGTTTTGCCACCGTTGCTCCCCATATTAAGGCCGGAAAATTGCGAGCACTCGCGATTGCAAGCGAACGACGTTGGCCCACCATGCCAGAGGTGCCGACCACAACCGAAGCAGGATCTCCTCTTTTAAAGATGCATACTTGGAATGGGATCTTTTTACCAGCAGGCACGCCCAGTAACATTGTGAACTTTATCAATCAAGCTTTGATTGATATGCTAAAAGAACCAGAAGTCGTAGATAAGTTAACGGCGATGGGGTTTGAACCCAAGGGTCTGCGTAGCGAAGAGTTCTCGGCGCTCGTAGTAGCCGACTTAAAAAAGTGGCAAAAAATTATCACCGATGCCGGGATTCCCATTCAAGCCTTTCAATAAAAAGTCATCGAGAGTGATGGTGGTGTTCACGACACGTGCCGCCGTCTGCACCACTTTTACACAGCTTCGTGCTTGGTAGTTTGTATCCCGTCGTTTTTGTATATGTTCAAAAAAAAGAAATCATGAAAAAAAATAATGAGATGCGACAATATTTCTTAAAAAGACGTTCGTTAATTCGTGGACTAGCAGCAACAACTATCATGGGATGGGCGGGTACACCGCAGGCGCAACTTCTTAACAAACCCATTACGTTGATCGTGCCGTTCGCAGCTGGGGGCAATTTAGATATCGTCGCGCGAGTGCTTGCACCAGCCTTGGCAAAGCAATTAGGTCAAAGCGTCGTGGTACAAAACAAGCCTGGTGCTGGGGGTGTCGTGGGCGTGACCGAAGTGTCGAGAGCTGAACCAGACGGTTCTACATTGTTGGTGACGACCCCGAATGCCATTACCGTTGCACCCAAAATGGTTGCTACCCAATACTCGATTGCAAGCTTTTCTAGTGTTGGCGTGATTGCTTCAACCTCACTGCTATTGGTTGCAAAACATGACAATCCAATATTTAAGGATTTTTCAACATTTATTCAATACGCTCGAGCTAATCCTGGAAAAGTGACGATCGCAAATTCTGGTATTGGTACCACTAACCATATTGCTATTTTGCAACTGCAGGCCGAAACTGGCGTTGATTTAAATATCATTACCTACAAAGGTTCGGGGCCTGCGAATATCGACCTCTTGGGGGGACAAGTCGATTTAATTCTTGATCAACTGTCTAGTTCGCTGACTAATATTAAAGCGCAACGCGTGCGGGCACTGATGGTGTTGTCAACGAAGCGTGACCCGCTGGTGCCTGAAGTTCCCTCTACGAAAGAACTAGGTTTGTCGAACCTCGATATTAGTACGACTGCCGGGCTATTGGCGCCTGCAAGAGTCCCCCAGGCGACGCTTAATTTCTTGAATAAAGCACTCAATGAAGTGTTGAGTGATACGCATGTTCAAGAGCAGTTCTTGCGTGTTGCGAGCATTGCTCAGCCTGGCACCGCGTTAACGTTTTTTAACTTATTAGAGAAAGAAGATCGGCAGGCCGCAGTGTTAGCGGCCGCAGGTAGGCTAAAACTAGAGTAATCGCGGCAACTGGTAAGTTGTCCTTGAGGCCTCAGGTTAACGAAAGAAATCGCCTAGTATTTTGTCTAGATCTTTGGCCCGCGTCTCTAGGGTGTGCGTGTGTCCTAACGGCTCATGTAGGGTGTTGAGAATCGACCCAGGAATCAGTTTCTGTACGATTTCGCCTTGGCGGCCATACTCTTGATCTTCTGCCGGTGTCGCAATCTCTAAAATCATCGTTGGGGCAGATATTTGCTTCATTGCGGCACCGAGATCATAGCTAAAGTTGGCCTGATAGAGGCCAACGGTACTATCCACCGATTGAAGGTAATCAAGCACAATTCGTTTTCGCAATGCAATTTGATCCGTCGTAGCTCCGGCTGAAAATACGCCAGACTCCCACCAAACTTCTGAAACACGGCGATAGAGGCTAGCCCACGCGTTGAGTGTCCGTCGTTCAGAATCGCTTTCTGTATCGGTCTTTAAAAAATCTTTGACTAAGTCACTGATCACCGCATTACGGCGGTCTTGATCGGGAATGAGGCTATGACTATGACCGGCCAGCACAAGTTTTAGCACCCGTTCAGGCCAACGGGTTGCAATGGACGCTGCGATCTTGTTGCCTGTGTGTAAACCATAAAAATATGCTTGTCTGATGCCCAACTCATCGAGGCAGCACATAACGGTTTCACCAAGCATGTCGATTGTTGCCTGATCGGGCAACGGATCTGAATTGCCATAGCCTAGGTTGTCAGGGGAGACCACACAGTAGCTCTTAGCCAGCAAGTCAATCAGATCTGAGTGCACGCGTGATGACCGCTTAGACGGTGCAATCAAGACGATAGCAGGGCCTTCACCCTTGTAAACGTAATGAATCTGGCCGTAGGGTGAGTTTGCATAAGCTTTCATGATTTTGTACCTTAAGACTTTCAGTGAAGACTGCTTGATCCCTTACCTTCCAACGGTGGTTGTAAGCAAAAAAAAAGACCTTCAGGGAGACCTGGCGCTCGCCTAGTCAAACCGTATATTAGCTTTCTGTACCAGCGCTTTGCTGCGACTAGTCTCTTCGGCGATAAAGGCTGCGTACGCTGGGCCAATCGCTTGACCAGGAATCATCCCCATCGATGTAATCCGCTCTTGTACGTCTTTTTGGGCAATGATTTTTTTTGTTTCAGCGTACAGACGATCCAGTACTGCGACAGGGGTCGCTGCTGGCGCCACGACTCCGATAAAGGACTGCCACACACAACCGGCAAAGCCTAGTTCTTGCATCGTGGGCAGGTTCGGTGCGAGCGGAACACGCGCATCGCTAGTGACACCAAATGCGCGAAGTTTGCCGGCTTTTATGTGCGGCCACGCAGAAGCAAACGTATCAAAAATAAAGTCGACTCGCCCCGCTAGCAACTCGACCAAGGCAGGTGCACTACCTTTAAAGGGCACATGCGTGATATCCAAACCGACTACGTTTTTGAAGAGCTCGGCCGCCATATGCGCGCTTGTGCCATTGCCAAAGGAGCCGTAATTTAATTTTCCGGGCGTTTTTTTAGCAGCTTGAACGATGTCTTCGATCGAACGGTAGGGGCTATCAGCCGCCACGACTAATACGCTTGGTACGGTTACAACTAAGCCAATCGGTGCAAAATCACGGGCAAAGTCATATTGCAATTGACCGGCCATCGAGATTGGCGCAAGCGCGGTGTCGGGCGCGGTGTTGACAAACAGGGTGTAGCCATCGGTTGCCCCCTTGGCGACCGAAGTCGCGGCGATTGTTGCACTGGCGCCGGGTCGATTTTCAACCATAAAGGCTTGTGAAAAGACCTCAGTATATTTTTGTGCCATCATGCGGGCCAACGCGTCGCCGGCACCACCAGGGGTGTATCCAATCACCAGTTTGACCCCTCGTTCAGGGTAAACACCCTGCGCCCAAGAAGCAGGTGCCCTCAGTCCGGCGATCCCCGCGCTTGCGAGCATACTCAGTAGATACGCTCGCCGAATTCTGGAGGGCTGGCGATCAATTTTAGTGACGCTCTCACTCAAAGAACGCTCAGAAGGATGGCTTTTCATGGTTGTCTCCATTGATATAGCGAAAATGCTTTTTTTCTGAGTATACTCAAGTCATATAAATAAAAAATATTTTCTAGAGACCATCAAGCACTTTGGCAGCCTGCGCCAAAACCCGGGTAAATATTCGCGTGCAATCTGATGCTTAAGCAAAAGGACAAGTATGAAACCCTTTGAAGTGATTCCGGTTAGTCAAAGTTTTGCAGCAGAAATAAAAAACTTACGCTTAAAGGGCGGAGTCTCTCAAGCTGATTACGAAGAAGTTGAACGTGTCTTGGCACAGTATGGCGTGTTGGTTGTGCGTAATGACGAGCCGATGAACGATGACGACCAAGAGGCTTTAATCAAAAAATTTGGCCCGCCCGTGATGAGTGTCTTAAAGACAAAGCTCGAACACCAAGGGGGAGAAAAGCGACCGCACTTTTTAGATATTGCGACCGTAGATGCAGAGGGCAAGCCGCTCGCAAAAGATAGCTTTGAACATCTTTATCATTTGGGCAACCTGATGTGGCATACCGACGGAACCCAAATTCAGCCGCCGATTCGGATCACGATGCTCTCAGCTAGAGTGTTGCCACCCAACCCACCAAACACAGAATACGCAGACATGCGTGCGGCTTGGGACGCTCTGTCTGACAGTGATAAAGCGCTTGTCGAAAACTTAAAGGCCGAACACAGCATCTTTTATTCGCGTGCAAAGGTCGGGCTGACCGATTTTCCGGAAGAGGCTGTGAAGCTGCGGCCACCGGTCGCCCACCCGTTGGTGCGAACCCATAAAGTGACGGGCAGAAAATCGCTGTATCTTGCCTCGCACGCATCGCACATTATTGGGTGGGATCAAGCGAAGGGACGGGACTTGCTCGATCGTTTAACCGTGCACGCGACACAACGCCAATTTGTGTATCCACATCAGTGGAAAACCGGCGACATGGTGATCTGGGACGACAGCTTTACGATGCACCGCGCGACACCCTACGATGCGCCTCATGCCAGAAAAATGCGCTGGAGCGGCGCTCAAGAATTGCATCCTGTCTGAAAAATTAAAATGATTCGTTGCGAGCCGAAGGTAGTGAGCTTCGGTTTCGCAGCCGAACACGCGCTAGACACAAACGGCTGTTCAAAGGACGACAATGAGCTTTAACCCTCAAGATGCTTATACGATTGCAGATCTGCGTGCGGTTGCAAAAAATATATTACCGAAAGGCTTATTCGAATTTGTCGATCGTGGCACCGAAGATGAACTAGCGCTCAAGCGCAATCGCAAGGGCTTCGAAAGAATTTGTGTGCGTCCTAAGGTGCTTGTCAATGTATCGACCCGATCGCTGAACACAACATTGGCTGGTCAAACGACTTCGTTGCCGTTAGCCGTTGCCCCAACTGGGGCTGCTGGTCTGTTGTCGTTTGACGGTGAAATTTCGATTGCACGTGCTGCGGCAAAGTTGGGGATACCGTTTACATTATCGACCGCGTCGATCACCTCTATGGAGCGTGTGGCGGCAGAGGCGGGTGGACGACTCTGGTTTCAATTGTATATGTGGCCTGATCGTGAGGTGTCGTATCAACTCATCGACCGAGTCAAAGCGGCTGGCTATGAAGCATTGCTGGTGACTGTTGATACGGCGGTTTCGCCCAATCGCGAGTACAACCGTCGCAATGGTTTCACGTTGCCGATGCAGATCAACAGTAAAAACATGTTTGATGTCGCTCGTCACCCGACATGGTTTTTATCCGTGTTTTTAAAGTACTTGTTGCGTTCAGGTATCCCAGCGCTTGAGAACTATCCAGATCAGTACCGTCAAAAGCTGATGCAGCGTAAACCAGGTCAGCAGGTCAGTTTGCCTAAAAGTGACTCGCTCAACTGGGATGACTTAAAAGAGTTGCGCAAGCGCTGGAAAGGTAGCCTGATGGTCAAAGGCGTTTTGCATCCTGATGATGCCCAACGTGCGCTTGAGTGTGGTGCCGACGCGATTGTGGTCTCGAACCACGGCGGCCGAAATCTAGATATCGCGATTGCTTCGATCGATGCGCTTCCTGCGATTGTCGAACGCGTCAATGGCCGTGTAGATGTCCTGCTAGATAGTGGAATTCGGCGTGGAAGCGACATCTTCAAGGCTTTGGCACTCGGCGCGAAAGGTGTGTTTGCCGGGCGTGCGCCACTTTGGGGAGTCACAGCCGCCGGAGAAGAGGGCGCGTTTCGTGCGCTTGATATTTTGCGCGAAGAATTAGATCGCGTGATGGCGTTTTCGGGTTGTCCATCGCTGAGCGATATTGATCATTCGCTCCTTTGGTTTGATCACTCGTCATCATCGGAGTAACGCCGGTTGTTCGCTAGTTTAGTTATAAAGTAGAACCTGTTTTTGGTGAGGCCATTCGTCAACGTCGGAGTCACACATGTCATTAGCGTTTCAGCAAGAAGGAAAAACGTTTGTTGCGTCGGTCTCTGGGCTTGATCTGCGTACGCCGATCGAACCACAAGATGCTGAAGTGCTCGAACAGGCCTTGGCCAAGTACGGATTATTGATTTTACGTAATCAGCAAATAGGTGATGATGAACAACAAGCGTTCATTGAGAAATTTGGTCCGCCGGTCGTGACCACGCTTAAAGAGCTTGCAACCGGCCATCCTCATTTTTACGATATCGCGACCGTCGATTCAGACGGACAGCCGATTCCTGCTGATAGCGTACGAGGCATGTACCTGCTAGGCAATTTGCTTTGGCATACAGATGGCTCTCAAAATCAACCTCCAATACGTTTGACGGCGTTGCACGCACGTGTGTTGCCTCCAAACCCACCCAGAACAGAATATGCCGATATGTGTGCGGCCTGGGATGCCTTACCGAAACAACGCCAAATAGAACTGGAAGGGCTGATGGTTGAGCACAGTATTTATTGGTCGCGTCAAAAGATGGGCCTCAATATGAGTGACTTTAGTGCAGAAACCTTAGCCTCGCGCCCTGCAGTTATTCATCCTTTGGTACGTCAGCATCCGCTTTCAGGACGAAAGTCTTTATATTTGGCCTCGCATGCTTCACATGTCATCGACTGGCCCCTAGAAAAAGGTCGAGCTTTGATTGAGGAGCTCACCGCACATGCAACGCAACCTGAGTTTGTCTACCACCTTGAATGGGGTGAAAATGATCTTGCGATCTGGGACGACCGTTGGACCATGCATCGTTCGACGCCATACAACGATCCGCACCCAAGAATGATGCGTTGGTGCGCCGTTAGAGAATTGCATAACGTATAACGTTGACATTGTGTGTGGGTGAGCTTTCAGATAACTCCATCTCGTATGACATCAGTATTATTTTTATGGATAGAACGATGAATCAGAAAAAAAAGACAAACCTGCTTGGTCGGTGCTTGAGCACTCTTGCTCTGACTGTTGGTCTAGTGGGTACCTCCAGTGCTCAGACTTTTCCGAACAAGCCAATCCGTTTGCTTGTGCCGTCACCCGGGGCGACTGAAGTCATCTGTCGTCAACTCGCAGATAAGATGCAGATATCGCTCGGGCAGTCTGTGATCGTCGAAACAAAGCCTGGCGCGGGTACAACCGTGGCGTCGAACTATGTCGCGAATGCTGCGCCGGATGGCTACACGCTTTTATGTGTGATCTCAGCCTTTTTAACAGCACCTTATTACTTCACTGAATCTCGCTATCAGCCGCTAAAAGATTTTGCGCCTGTCGCGTTGGTGGTCAAGGTTGCTCATGTTCTTTTAATCCGTGATGATCTGCCAATCAAGAGCATCAAAGAGTTAATTCAATACGCTCAAGCCAATCCTAATAAGCTGACGTTTGGTTCGTCAGGCGTTGGCACGTCGAATTATCTGGGGGCAGCGTTGTTTCAGAATATGGCGAAGGTCAGAATGACCAACGTTCCTTATAAGGGTGGCGCACCGGCGTTGCAAGACCTTGTGGGCGGGCGAATTGACTTACTGTTTGATGTCCCTCAGGCGGGGGTTCCGTTCATTCAAAGTGGTCGACTGCGTGCCTTAGGTATCACGACAGAGGCGCGGTTAACAGCATTTCCTGACTGGCCAACGATCGCAGAGGCTGGTGTCCCCGGTTATGCCTCGTTTCCGTGGGCCGGAGTCATCGCGCCGGCAAAAACACCGGATGCCGTTGTGAAACGACTGAATCAATCAGTCAACGACGCTTTGCGGGCGCCTGATTTAATTGAACGATTCACTGGTATGGGTTTGAGTATTGCGGGTGGTACTCCTGAAAGCTTCAGAGATTTCATGGAGTCAGAAAGCAAGAAATGGAATCCCATCATCGAGACCTTACAAAAGCAGGGCTTGTAAAAAATGTGCTAAGAGTCGGTTGACTCTTAGCACATTTTTTGTTTACCGAGCGAGCCTTCGAGGTAGCTGCTTTGTTTTGATCAATCCCGTCATTCAAATGACGTTTTCGACATTAACCGGTCTTATCATTAGGATCGCGTTGTCGATGAGCTCGAGCGCGACTTCAAGTTCATCAACCAGTCATGAATTCTCCCACCGCTAAGCCGTAGCTGTAGCGGGGGTTTCTTGGGTCAACGACCAGTGCGCCGGGATGTTGCCACCCAAACGACTTACCTCGGTCT
>Ga0209550_10001275_pt1 | contig 24291 bp, 26 predicted proteins | sample LauGreSuBDMM15SN_2_FD_187567 | JGI IMG/M metagenome (GOLD analysis project Ga0209550, IMG submission 187567) | Freshwater lake microbial communities from Lake Michigan, USA - Su13.BD.MM15.SN (SPAdes) (version 5) | ecosystem: Environmental > Aquatic > Freshwater > Lake | place: Lake Michigan... | reverse complement strand
ATCTGCTGATTACTATCTATCGGATGATTCCGATTACTATGACATTCCAGATACCCATTTGGAAAATGAAGAAGTCTCTGATGTAGAATCGGATACAGAGGAAGACCAATACGATATTTACAACACTATAAATAAAGAAACAAGATGGTGGAAAACATACGAAGAAGAACAAATCCCAGCACAAGAAGAGATGGAACAAATCATTAAACATACAAGGGAAGTAGAAGATTACATACTAAATAGTAGAAAGAGAATACAAGAGTACACACAAAAAAAGAATGTAGAGAAAGCAAATCATATGTTACAAGAAGAAATGAAAAAAGAATATGATGTATTCAGAAAGATGCTGGAAATTGATAATGAATACAACAAAGCAAGAAGTGGGATATTGAATATGTCTGTTATGTATAATGTGTGGGGTTTGGATGAGGAAAATACACTAAAACACTTTACAAATACTGAAAACAGCAAAAAACAGATTGAGAGAATTGTAGAAAAAAGGTTTTTACAGGGACCTCCTAAAAATGTGGAAGTAGGTGATAAATACTATAAACAACAACTGGAAAAGACGAAGAAGATAAGAGATGAAAAAGAAAAGATTAAAAAAGAAAGAAGAACATTGAATAGGAAAAATAACAAATTAAGAAAGATAGAACACGAAAAAGAAATCACTGTAGTAGAAGTAGAAACCTTAGTAGAACAGAAAGTGGTGTTAGAAGCCGTTAGTAGTCTGAATAAACTAACTAATGTGGGAAAGAAATTACCAAGAGAACAGATTGATAGAATCCAGATGGAAATAGAAGAGAAAGAGAAAGAGCAAGAGATTGAACAGGGTATAATGAAACCACCACCAATACCATATCCATTACCAGAACCATATTTATATGTAAAGGAAGTGGAAGTATATAGAGAAAGACCTGAATTACCAAAAACACCACCACCATCTGATATGGATGGGTTTTCTATTGAAATGAAACCATTAGAGGAAGAACAAGCGATTGTACACAAGTATTTATACAAGGAAGTAGTGGAATTTGTAGTGTCCGAAGCAGAACAAGATGAAGAAGAAGATTTCGTGATTAATATATTGAAATCACAAGGGAAGAAAGTTGTTTTTGATAAGTTAGTAGAAAAGAAGAAAACTATGAAAGATAAGAAGAAAAATAAAAAAATTGATATAACACAAGATTTATATAAGAAAACATTTGAACAGAATAGTAAGAAAGCATATGAAGACAATCGTAAAACAATTTTGTGTAAATCAGTATTATATAAACAACAGTGTCATCATAGAAAATGTTTCTTCGCCCATACAATTGTTGATTTTGTTCCCAAAAATTGTAATTTCCCCGAGTCATGTAAGAATGTAGAGTATGTGTGTCGTGGTATATATAAGAATATAAATAAAGATAAAAAGACATGTATATTTCTACACAAGTATGAAACAAAGGAAATGTTATTGAAGAGAGTATTTCCGGAAGTGTATGATGTGAATGTTGTAGTGGAAGAGAATGTATGTGTGGAAAAGAACATATTAGTGGAACAGAATGTATTAGAGGAACAGAAGGTGGTGTTGAGAAATACAACAAAAACATGGAATATGACAACATTACCAAAAGTAAATGTATCATTTACGGATATAAATAGACAGGATATCTCATATAATATACAATTAATAAATAATAATATAGACATAGTAAAACCGAATCGTGAAAAAATTGTAGAATTAACAAAGAAGGAACATACGGAAAAGACATATACAAATAAATGTAAGATATTCTGTAAATCTTTATTCACAAAGAGCAGATGTCCTCACGGTGTAAAGTGTAATTTTGCACATAGACCAGAGGAATTGTTACCAACAAAATGTAATTTCGGAAGTAGATGTTATCTAGTACATATTGTAAATGGTAAATTAGAAAATTCAGGAAGTAAAGTGTGTACATATGTACACGAGGGAGAAGATGTGAAAAATCTAGCGAAAAGATTAGGATTGTGAATATATAAGTGTACTACACATTAACATCTTCCTAATAAAAAATGAAAAAATAAATTAAAAATTTAAGAAATAATTATACATGACTACTAATATTAACAAAAAATTTACTTCAGAATATATGAATATTATGATATATAAGATAATAAAGGATAAGTATACTACAACAATTTTTTACTATTTGAAAGTAATTTCAAATTCACAATCAATACATCCATGCTTATTATCTATGGAAGAAATATATAAAACTGATAAAATGAAACATATAATAGATATGTTCTCTTATATAAATAAAGAGATAAAATATAATATAATACATACGAGACTTAATGATGTAATAATTTCTAAAATCACAGAACTAAAGTATACATTTAAAGAAAAGATAGATGAAAGATTATATGATATATTACGTGGTATATAACTACAGATACACATTTATGGAAAACATAAATGTAAAGCAATATCACTTACTACTGATATGTTATGTAATAATAGAGTGAAGAAGGATGATGACATATGTGTAACGCATTGGACATATTATAAAAATAGAGAATATGAATTGAAATCTTATCTTTGTAAAGATACAATTTCTGTAATTATGCAATATATAATAGAGTAATATTTATGTATTTAGTAGTTGTTTGGTAGTTATTAATGTAAGAACCCATACCTAGATTGTATGGGTTAAAAATAATTTATTTCGAAATTTTGGACTTTATAAATTTATAAACATAATATATAATAAAAAAATGAAAAAATAAATTATGAATGTAACATATTTACAGATATGACTAGCACTACCAACAACAAAAATAATATTGATACTATTGTATCAGAAACTATTAAAACTATAATTCCCGATTTCCTACGCAAAGTATTAAAAAGTAACAAAAAAGCTTTGGATTCTATCTTACATATATTGGAGAAAGACAATGAATTCCACAACTCATTGAAAACATTAGTAGAGACAAATATCCCCAAACCAGTAGTAAAAGTAGTAAGAAATAAAATTTCCAAACCAAAAGACAAGGAAGCGCCTAAAAAACCTAAATCAGCATATCTCATCTTTTGTCAAGAAAATAGAGAAAAAATTAAACAAGAAAATCCAGATATCCAACCAAAAGAGATCCTAACCAAGTTAGGATCTCTTTGGCAACTAATAAAAAACGAACCAGCGTCAAAGAAATATGTTAAAAAAGCTCTAGAGGAAAAAACAAGATACGATTCAGAACTTAGTGAATATTCACCAAGTGAAGAATATAATAAAGTTATGGAAGAATACAAGGATAATCCTGAAAAATTTGAGAAAAAAACAAAAACCAAGAAAACTAAAAAGCAAAAAAAGGTGGTAGATCCTAATAAACCCAAGAAACCACAAACTATCTTTTTTAAATACAGTAAAGAAATGAGAGATAAAGTCAAAGAAGAACATCCTGAAATGAAAACAGACGAAATAGCAAAAGAATTAGGTAGGAGATGGAAGAACGAGGTATCTGATGAAGAAAAAGATGAATATAAGAACATATTTAAAACTGAAATGTTAGAATATAAAAGATTGATGGAACAGTATAAACCAAACAGTGGTGAAGACGAAGATGAAGATGTTAAAGTTGAGAAGAAAAAAGAAGAGAAGAAGGAAGTAAAGGTCGAAAAGAAGAAGGAAGTAAAGGTCGAAAAGAAGAAGGAAGTAAAGAAGGAAGAAGATACTGATGATGAAATAGTAGAAGATAGTGATGATAATTCTATTAACTCTGAAGATATAGTGAATGATAGTGATGAGGATATTATGAGTGATTGAATATATTATAATAAACATAAATATATATAATTAATGTTATAAATTTAAAATAAAAATATTATAGTTATACCATATCTATATGATATGGTATAAAATTTATTTAAAAGTTTTTTTTGGACTTTAACATATTTATATGTATAAAAATGATAAATAAATTTATACATTAATATATAATAATATAATAACAATGACAACAGAATTTAAAAAATGTAAAGAAGAATATGATTTGTGTAATATTTGTTGTGGTAAATCACGAGTAAAGTTATGGGTAAAATGTCCGTATTGTAAGTTCTCGTGTTGTAGAACTTGTTTGAAGAATTATTTGCTTGAAACAAAGAATATGACACCAAAGTGTATAGAACCAAGTTGTGATAAAGAATTGTCATTTGAATTTATAGCAATAAACACTGATAATGATTTCTATAATAATATATATAGAAATCACAGAGCTAACATTTTACTAGAATTGGAAAAAAGTCTCTTACCAGGAACACAACATCTAGCTCAAGAATCATTAAGAAGAAAGAAATTAACCAAAGAAATATCATATCTAGAATTACAGAACAAAGAGTTGAAAAAACAAATAGAACTCAATAAAAGAAAAATAGACGAATTAAGATATGGTCCGGTAGTAGAAGACATAAAGGAAAATAAAGAAGAAAAAAATATAATACACTGTCGTTGTCCTTCTGGTGAGTGTAAGGGTTTTGTAGGCAATGGCTATAGATGTGGTGTATGTACTAAAAAAGTATGTTCTAAGTGTTTTTTACTAAAAATAAAAAATGAAGAACACAAGTGTAAGGAAGATGACATCGAGACAGTAAAAGTATTAAAAAAGAATACAAAAGCATGTCCTGGATGTTCGTCTTTCATCTACAAGATAGATGGTTGTGACCAGATGTTCTGTACTAATTGTCATGTAGTTTTTAGTTGGGATACATTAATCATACAAAAAAATGGTGTAATTCACAATCCTCATTTTTACCAGTATCAAAAACAAAATAATAACGGTATTGCACCGAGAGATAATCGTATAGAAAGATGTGGTGGTATTGTCACGATTTCAGAACTTCATCGTAAAATAGATATAATTAATTTATCCGAATTAACAGAAATAGGTTTGATTTTTCAGACATATAGATTGATAAGACATATCAGAGCTATAGTTATACCTAGATATCCTAACAGAGTAGGATTACAGGATAACACCGATTTGAGAGTAGAATATTTATGTAATGTAATAGATGAAAAGAAATGGATTTCTCTTTTGAAAGCGAGAGAGAAAAGGAGGGAAAAAAATTATTCTATTAATTTAATACTATCAATGTTCGTAGATACATGTCAAGATATAATAAATAATATAGTTGATGACAAGACACCAACCAAAAGTGATGAAATAATAATCAAGAGTTTAATACAATTATGTAATGTTAGAGATTATTCAAATCAAGAGTTGTCAAAAATAGAAGCAAGATTGAAAAATAGAACGCCAAGAATTTCAGATGATATGAAGGAAATAATAGGAGTGTCATAATGAATAATATATAATAAAAATTATAACACAGCATATTTTATATAAACTTGGTAATCCATACCTATACAGGTATGGATTAAAATTAATTTAATTTGGAATTTTGGACTTGTATTTTTTATTTCTAATATACAAAATGAAATTGATAAATTACGGTATATAATATTTTCAGACATGAATACAAACACAATCAATAAAATAATTAGAAAATGTTCTATGTGTAGAAAACAAGGACATAATAAAAGAACATGTAATACTATCTCAATTAATAATATTTTACCAAAAATAGAATGTGAAAAAAAAAATAAGAATGTAAGAATATTACAAACAGAAGATACTGGGAAAATATTTGAAATGGCTATATGTCTAGTATATGGTATATCTTATAATGGTAAATATAAATACAATATGGAAGTGCCTCATAGTCTGAAATATCGTCTTTTAAAACTAGTTGATTTATTTCCATTATGTAAACATAATGGAAATAAGAATAGATACGATTATTCCAGTATTACCGATGAAAAGAAACATCTTTCGGCAAAAACAACTAAAAAAGGAGTTGGGAAAGTTTCTCCTCAAGTTGTAGGTCAATGTCAACCTTTAAAATTTTGTGATGTTTTAGGTATTGATTTTGTAGATATTTTTTCTCTAAAAGAATATATTCAACTAAAGATAAAAAAAATTCTTCCTTTTCTAGTAAATTATACATTTGATTGTCCAAATATTTATTATAATGAAGAACAAAATACAATTAGATTTATTAAATTAGAAAAACAAATTTATTGGAATGATTATAAATTTAAGTGGACTCGTGATTGTAAGAATTGGACTAATTCTTCAACACTAAAAATAATTACCAAGGATAGAGACATTTCTTTAATTGAATTCCAATTTCATACAAAGAACAGAACGAATATGGCCATTCGTTGGTGTTACGAAAATTTTTTATATATTTTTAAAGATAATTTAGATATCATTCATATTTAGAATTTTTATTTAAACAGAACAAGTATTCTTTAATATCTTTATCTTTATTATATTTAAATGATTTAAATCTTTTATAATCTCTTTCAACAACTGAAACATTACCGTATTTTTTCATTATATCTATCATTTTATCTTTGGAAATAATACTTTCACTATTGTAAGACATGAATATCCACTTTGTTTTTAATTGTGAAAATATCAAGTCGAAACTTTCTGTTATACCTGTTTTTTTACAGAAAGTAGATATAAAACAATCTGTTGGAATTCCTGTCTTACCTTTTAAGGGTTCTTCCGATAATAAGTTACCGGGAGTCTTGGCGATAATATTTAAAGGAAAATAATTTTTAGAATATTGCCTTTCATTGTAAGGAGGATCTATATATACCAAATCAGATTCAAATGAAGTAATAAATTCTTTTTTCAATACATCTGAATTATATGTTTTTGAACCTTTTTTGTATAATGATGTAATATTATGGATTGGTATTAAACATAATTTTTTATTTGCTTTATCTTTAAAGTTTTTTAAGAAACAACCGTATACAGCCGGAACATTACTAACAGAATCCGCACTTATAATTATAGAAGCTAAAATAAATTTATATTCATCATCTGAAATGGTATCTTTTATATTTTCCAATTTATTACGAATATAATCTATTCGTTTAGAATTCTCAATAGTAAAAAATTTACGTTCTTCTGTACTTTGTGGACTGTAGTGTGATGTTATAAACCCATTAGTATTTGAATGTTTATTTTCATCCATATCTTTCTGAAAATCAAGTATGATATTTTTACATTTTTCTGTGTATACTGAACTGGTAAAAGCATGTGTTATTATATAACTATATAATTCAACATCATTTGATATAACTATAGACATATTTTTTCTAAAGTGATAAGAAACTATACCTGTACCTGAAAATATATCAGCTATTGTTTTATTCTCAAATGAATCCCACCCTGTTTTTTCTTTTATATTATTAGTAATCCATTCCAACAGTTTATATTTAGAACCTATATAATTTAATCTACTAATTTTTTCTGGTAAAATTTCAGTTTTCATATCTGGTGATAATAATTTCAATATTTCTAGTTTTTTCTTACCGTAATATCCTTTTATTTTATTTTCTTTACATACACTAATTAGTTCTTGAACTGTTTTTTTTGAATAATCTATAACACTTGATAATATTATTTTTTTCTCTGTATTATCTTGATGATCTGTTACAGTTTCTTTAATTGTCTTTTTATCAGACATTTCTTTTTTATTTGTAGTTTTTGTGATTAAATCATATTTATCTATAAAATTTAATTTATATTTTTGGACTTTTACTTTTCTTTAAATTCCAGATATACACAAAAATGAAATTATAATTTATAAATCTATGATATTTTCAGATAATGAATACTAACACTAACAATACCATTAATATTAATACTATTGTGTCCGAATCAAAAGACACGAAACACCACAAACCAATCACAACATTCATCAGATTTTCTAAAGACACTCGAAAATATGTAAGAGAAATACACCCCGAATACAACAAAGGTGAGGTATCTAGAGAATTATCTAGATTGTGGAACAATGTAATTACAGATGATGTGAAAGAACAATACAAGAGAGACTATATTATTGATATGGAACAATATAACAGAGATAAACTATTATTCAAGGTTGTTAAACCCAAGAAACCAATGACATCTTTCATCAGATTTTCTAAAGACACTAGAAAATATGTAAGAGATGCAAATCCATCTTACGGACCACATGATGTAACAAAAGTATTAGCTTCTATGTGGAACTATCAAATTTCAAATGAAGTTAAGGACGAATACAGACGAAGATATATTATCGATATGGAACAATATACTAGGGATAAACTTGTATCCAAACCTTTAGTTAAATGTAAGAAACCAATGACAACTTTTATCAGATTTTCCAAAGACACTAGAAAATATGTAAGAGAATCAAACCCTCGATACAATAGAGGCGAGGTAACAAAAGAGTTATCTAGATTGTGGAATGAAGTAATTTCTGAACAAGTGAAAGAAGAATATAGAAGAAGATACATTATTGATATGGAACAATATAACAGATAATTCACACATCTTATAAAATATATATTGTTTAAAAAATATAATAAATACCCACACCCAATTTGGGTGTGGGTTAAAATTAATTTAGTTTATATTTTTGGACTTTTATTTATTATCAATAATAAATAAAAATGAATACTATATATCAACCATATTCATATTTACAATATGAATAACACACCCAGACTAATTGGAAAAATATATGGAGATATAATATTAAAATTAAATAATATTGATAATATTGCTGTTAATGATATTATAAAACACGAACTTGGTATTCATACTGATTTAGAAGATGATAATTACTATATAGTGACTTCAATTTCAGATTCTTATATTAAATTAATATGTTTAACATCTATACATACTGAATATGGTTCAGAATTCTATGTTGGTGAAATAAAACAATTATATATACCTCATAATCATTCTTATAGAATATTCAAAGTAGTCAATGTAACTAATATTAATACTTCTAATATTTTTTTTAGAAGTATTAGAACTATACCAGCGTCTATCATTTTTTTGTTAATATTAATTATATGTTCTATTATTGTATCATACAAAATATTAGAACCTTCTGTATTTCTTTATTATTTCTTAGTATGTATACTAATTACACATTGTACAATTTACAATATGTATTTATAAGTATGTTATGAAGTATTACGGTTAATTTAATAGTTTATAATCCATACCATTATGGTATGGATTAATCTTAATTTACATTTATATTATGGACTTATATATATTATTTATAATATATAAAAATGAAAATAATTTAAATTTATATAAATTATTTTCACATATGACTACTACATACGAAAATAATAAATTATCATTACTATCTTGTATACCAAATGATGCTTCTAATATTATTAAAGATTTCATTGTCGAGTCTAGGACACCCCTTTTGTTAAAAGTAAAAACACAGGATTATTATTTTGTTGTTTCAAATTATAAAGAAGGTTATCAAGTTAATAAGATTGTTAATGAAAAAAAAATAAGACATGGACATTTTACATTGACACGAGACGAAAAGGAAACATATATTGATGAACATAAAAAATATTATAATAAAAAATACCCCATTTATATAGATAACAAAGATGACTTGATAAATTACTTATATATTCATTTTTTCAACGAATATTACTCTGATGACGAATATGATTATGACGGTGTATCTGTAATCGTAAAAATTGGTGATTTAAATTGTCCAACTAATGTTAACACTTTCAAAAAAAACATGTTTCGTTTCATTCCTTTGATTGGTAAAGTCTATAAAAAGACTCTATGATTGTTAATTGACTATTTTTATTACAAATAAATTAAATTAATATACTTACATATAATACCACTGTCTCACAACCCATACCTTTGTGGTATGGGTTAAAGTTAATTTATTTTATATTTTTTGACTTTATTTATATAATACATACAAAAAAATGAAATTTAATTTTAATTATATATGTAGTTTACATATATGAGTAATAACTACGAAAATAATAAATTATCATTACTATCATCTATACCAAATGATGCTTCAAATATTATTAAAGATTTCATTGTGGAGACTAGGATATCCCTTCCTTTAAAAATAAAACCAAGACACGATTGTTATTTTGTTGTTTCAAAGTATAAAGAAGGTTACGAAATTAATAAGATTGTTAACGAAAAAGAATTAAGAGGACGACGTCTTCTATGGTCAGAAGAAGAAATTACAATATGTATTGAAAAACTTCAAAAAAAATATAAGAAACATTATCCTGTTTACATTGACAACAACGATGATTTAGTAAATTACATTCATACTGAATTTTCAGATGATCTTTATTATGATGATAATTATTATGATAATAATTATGCATACGATGAGCCTACTCATCGTATAACAATTAAAGTAGGTGGATTAAAATGTACAAGTAATATTTATGATTTAAAACAAATACTCTATCGTTTCGTACCTTTTATTAACAAAGTCTATAAAAAGAAACTATGATTTATATATATTTAAATAAAGAGTATTTGTTAAATTATAATATTTTAAATTTAATTTATTTTATATTTTGGACTTTATAATTTATTATTGATAAAAATGAAATATATCAATCTATATCGATATTATAATACAATATATATGACTACTAGTATAATTTCAAAATACATGAAAAATATTCTAGATGAATATTTTTCCGAAAATATTTTTCATGATACATATTTACTTATAAAAAACGACGACGAACTACATAACATATTATCATCCATAATTATAGAGAATCTATCTAAAAAGGAAAAAAATTATATATTAAATAACATGGATAAACCAGATGAAGATATCTTACAACCAAAATTAACTGTCTTCTTCAATGTTTCTAAAAATACAATTATTAGCAACACAGAAATAACAACCTCTACAAAAAATCTTTCTTCCAATCGCAAAAAAAGAAAATTACACGACGACAGTAATCAAACCAATTATAAAAAATTAAAACCTTACAAAGATCCATTTCCTCCTCATAATACAGAACTAGATAACCAAATTGATTCTTTGCTAACAAATTTACAAATATCTTAACTTATAAATTAAAATATATTAATAAACAAATATGACAGATAATATCAACTTTATAGTATCAAAATATAAAAAATCTAACAAATCTAACATTTACTTTGTTAAAAGTAAATATTCTATAATAAGGAAAAAACAACCATTGTCTCCGTATCTATCAGTTATCACAGAAATACAAAAAAAAATATTTAAAGAGAATCCCAATATCACAGATATAGAATACGAAAAAGAATTTCTAAAAATAACACACGAGATGGAGATACAACAAAAATCAAAAACTGAAGATTCGAAAACTTAATATAATTTTTATATTGATTGTATAAAGAATTATCGATAATCCATACCATAGTGGTATGGATTAAACTTTATTTAATTAGTATTTTAGAATTTAGTATATAATAAAATGAAAAATTAATCTATAATTTATAGATTAAAATATTTTCAGATATGACTAACACTATTATTGAAAAAAATATAATATTAAATATTACAAAAATAATCAGGAAATGTTCTGTATGTAATAAAGAAGGACATAACAAGAGAACTTGTAAGACTATTAATAATACTATAAAAACCATAAAACCGAAAAAAGTAGAACTAATAAGTGAAAATTATGAAGAAATTATAGTAAGTAAAAACACAAGTAACATATTTACTATTTTAACTGAAGAAGCACCATCTTATGATGAAATAACCTTTATGTTCAGCAATATATTAAAAATTGAAAAAAAATTATTTGAAAAAGCGACAATAATGCCTAATTATATTGGTAATAGATTTAAAGGTGAATGGGTAATGCAGTTTGATATTTATAAAATTATTATAAAATTATTTAAGGGAGAAACTAGTTGTGCTGACTATTTATTATTTAATGGAAATGTGAATAATGATACATTAGTAGAAAATGCTATTTGTATTTTAGAAAGCACAAAAACAAATGATACTAATAGCAGAAATACATCTGTAAATCAAAGAATAACAAAATTTATGGTATATAAAAAACTTTACCCATATAGTAAAGCAAAAATGGTTATGTTTTATAATAATAAATGGAAAAATAAAAACTTGACTGATACTGGAAAGTTTGGATTGAAATTAATGAAATCATTAGATATAGAAGCATATCATGGTGAAAACTATATTTATGAAAATCTGTATGACTTATATTTTATTAAGAAATTTATATCAATTCAAGAAATGATAAATGAAAAAAATAAAATTAAGGAAAAAAAAAGTAATGTATCTGTTAAAATAACTAATAAAGATGACACCTATTACATATCATGTAAATTAGATAAGGGTACATCTAGTAGTAGTGGCAAAATATCACACGATCCAAATGTTGGATTATTAAGTGGACTAATTAACTTTATACACAATAATAATAATTCGTGTAAAATAGTAATAGAAAAACATAACATCACACAAGATTATTTTAATAAACTTCCTAAAAGTAAATTTTGGTATACTATTAATGGAATAAATGTAGAATTTATAGATATTACAATAATTAAAAGACCGGATTTGCCTAATAAATATTTTACGATTGAAAAAAGTTGTACTGAAAAAATATCAACTATATTATTATCACAAATAATAGATAAAAAATATTCTTGTATATTCTCAAACCATTCTGGTTGTGCTTTGACAAATATTAAAACACACGATAAAGATATAATTGTTGAACGAACAATGCCAAGACCAGATATATTGTTTTATGACAAAACTGAAAATACATTGCTAATTGTTGAAGGAAAAATAGAAAAATACATACACCTAGGAATAAATCAACTACAAGATAGTAATTTAGACAGATTTATACAATTAATTAAATTATCTTATCCTGACTCAATTATAAAAAAGGGTTTATGTATAACTATTGATGATATTTCAAATATTAATAAATATAGTAGTATTCAGTTTCCAATTTTATTTGCTATAGACCTAAATGGATTATATTATTATAATGTATTATGATTTTGTATGCGTTCTTTACAAATATTATAATATTTTGAGTCAAGTTCATAACCGATATACATTCTATTTGTTTCAATACACGCCAAAGCAGTAGTTCCAGAACCCATACAACTATCTAAAACTAAGTGATTTTCATTTGAAAATGTTTTTATTAAATATTTAATTAATTCAATTGGTTTTTGTGTAGGGTGTTGAGTTTTACCTTCATTATTAAATTTTAATATACTTCTTGGATAATTAGTTGTCGTTTGTATATAATCGTTTTGTGTTTTTCTATTGTTTCTATGTTCTGTAGTTCCTGTTTTTCCCTTCATTACTTTATTACATGGTAAAGTTCCTTGAGGATTATATACCATTTTATTTTTAGCATTTTCACTTGTTTTTCCATAACTAAATATTAATATATCTTCGTGTTCACATAATACTTTGTATGGCGCTTGTGCAAATCCACCAGGTTTAGACTTGTGCCATACTAAAGAATATTTAAACATTTCATAATTACTTGAAACTAATCTACTTGTAAAAGGTTGTTGTCCAAACAATATTATCGTTCCACATGGTTTTAACACTCTTTTATATTCTTCCCATAATTTATCTAAATTTATCGGGGTGTCCCATTTACACTCAGTTAATCCATATGGTAAATCAGTACATATTAAATCTACAACATTATCAGATAATTCTAGCATTCCAGTTAGACAACAACAATTATAAATATTATTATATTCAATTTCATTAATAGTATCATTAACAATTACCAAATCAGCGAGAATTTCATTTTCTAATATAATTCCATCTTCCTTGATAATTAATTCTACTTTTTCTTCTTTTTTATGAAAAGATTTTTTAAATAATATATGTAAATATTCATATACTTCAATTTCATTTTCATTATTATTACATTTAAATCGTTTTACAAGTTTAGTTTTACATAAATAGTCGCCATATTTATTGTATATTTCTTTTATCTCATCAGTTGTCATAATTCCTTCATTATTATAACTCATAATAATACATTTAGCATTTGTATTTTTAATAATATATTCAAGTTCTTCTTTACATGAATATTTATTGCACCATTTAGATTTTTTACATTTTTTTTTTGTTCCTGTCTTGTTTTCATTTATTTCAGGATTATCATACATTGATATAGTTTCTAAAACATGGTAATAAGCAGAATAATCACGTTCATTGTAAGGTGGATCAATGTATAATACATCACATTCTACTTTATCAATAATCGTTTTTATGTCTTCATTGTATGTTTTATATTTATGTTTAGCTAATAAATAATTTACAATATTCTTATCTAATTCAAACTTGCGTGTAGAACGACTATCCCATTGATTATTAAATGCTCCATAAGTTCCAGGTATATTTGAATATAATGATACATTTTCAATTAACAACGCAACGAGAAATGTATATTCATCATATGTTATTTCTTTCCTGTACTTCCAAACTTCTATTTGTTGTCTAATTCCGTCAATTATTTCAGCATTTTCATTTGTAAAATACTTTCTTTCATATTTTAGTTCATTATTTGGTGAGTAATTGTAATATATGAATCCCCTATGTTTTTTTGTATTTAACAAATCTATTACATTAGATAATTCCATTTTTAATCCATTAAATATTAAATTATCAATTGTAATAGAATTTCTAGAATAACATAATTTATAACTATAGTTATTTAAATCATTTGATATTACATTGTAGTTATTAATATTAAAGAAACTGGTAACTGAACCAGTTCCTCCAAACGCATCAAATATCGTAGGTTTGTCTAATCCTACTTTTTTTACACACTCTAAAAATGTGTTATATATAAATTCTAAATGTTTACTTTTATTACCCAAATATCTCATTGTTTTAATGTTATAATTAATGTTTGTATCAGCAATTTGTAAAACAATATGTTTATGGTTATTTATAAGTTGAATTAGATCCTCTTTATTCTTTGATTTACATCTTCTAATTCCCATTTTTTCACATTTGAATAATAATTCTTTTTTTGATAATTTGTTTAATTCACATTCAGACATTTTTATAATTATATATTATATCTATAATTAAATCATTTTTAAAGTAATTTTAAAAAATTAGATTATTATAAAAACAATGTATAATTATTTATTAAGTTTCTTCTATAAAGAAGATAAAGAAATTCAAGTAGATGAGAAAACAAGAAGACAAAAATATTTAGTATGCCAACAAATCAAGTCATCTAAAATTAGACTAAAAACAAATAACCCTATACCACATTGGACTAATAAAAAAAAAGATTTTTATAAATGTAAGACTGTTATAAACCCACCTCCATTTTTTTTATAAATACCTACTGATTTCTTTTAATTTGACTAATAAAAAAGAACTTTAAAATTACTTTACTTTTAAATATTTTTGGATAATCTTGTGAAAATATACAAATCTAACAAAAATATAAACTAATATTACTTATATTAATTATTTTTAATAAACAAAATGAAAAAATAATTTATACATTAAAATATTATCACATATGACAACTATAACAGAAACAAAAAATAATATTAATAAACCTACTATTTCATCTACTAATATGTCTTGTATAAAACATAACGACGAAAAAATCATTAAAAACGAATCAATTGATATTCAAGATTTTGGTTCAAGTGACGATGAATCAAGCGATGATGAACCAAAACATAATGACAAAAAAATCAGTAAAAAAGAATCAATTGATATTCAAGATTTTGGTTCAAGCGACGATGAACCAATACTGAAAAATAAAAAATCTCCTAATAAACAAACTAAACATAACATATCACCAAAACATTCAGAAGTCAATTCAGAAAATATTAGTACTTCCAGACAGTTTAACAACCTTGTTTATAGGAAAATTAATGATAATTATTCTATAGCAAAATATCACGATTTTGATGTAACTATTGATACCAATACTGAGTATATTAATGCTACAAAGTTATGTGCTGATGGTGGAAAGGATATAAAAGATTGGTTTATGAACGATTCTAACAAAGAACTTGTTGAATCTTACATTAAATTGATAAATATCAATACATTAACATACAGTATAAACGGTGGTAATATTACAGAAACATCAGGAACATATGTTCATCCAAAATTAATTACACATATAACATCTTGGGTTTACCCGTCTTTTGCTTGGAAAGTATCAGAAATTGTAAATAATCATATTATCAATCAAAAAGAACATGATATTATCTTATCACCAGACAAAAGTAGACTTGAGAAAATGTTTGAAGAATCGGAAAAGAGAAGAGAAGAATCTGATAAATTAAATAAACAATTATTAGACAATATAATCCATCAAAACCAAATAAATTTTTCTAAATTAGATAAAATACACCTTAAAATTTATAAAAATACAGATATACTTAAAAGATTAGAATCTCGTGTTGAAAAGATTGTAGAAGAAGTTGTACCTCCCACAAAACAACTCTCTTTACACGAATGGTTTGGTATTATGAAATTAAACTGTCCTTATTCTAATAAACAATACAAAGTTTACTATGGTACGGAAAAACACATAAACAAAGCACAAGGAAGTATACATAAAAGATATCGACGTTCTACAATATTAAAAGAAGTAGGTCCATATCCGAATGCTCATAATTTCCTTCGTCAAATAAAAGAAAAATACGGTAGTAGTGGTAGAAAATCTAAACTTCAAATTTCAGACAATTTCATAAATCTAAACTACAGAACAACAGAACAAGATTTAATTAATATATTGGATGAAGTTATTGAAAATAATAAGAATTGTATAAATTAACTTCTTACACTGAAATATTATATATGTTATAAATATATTATTAATCCATACCATAATGGTATGGATTAAACTTAATTTAGTTATGGTTTTTGGACTTTGTAGTATATAAAATAAAATGAAAATATAATTTATCAATGTGAAAATATTTTAACATATGACAACTATTACCGAAAAAAAAAATAATACTATTAACAAATCTACTATATCATCTAGTAATAAATCATCTAAAAAAGATAATGAAATTAAAAAGAATAATGAGAAAAAAACTACTAAAAAAGAATCAATTGATATTCAAGATTTTGGTTCAAGCGATGATGAACCGATATTGAAAAAGAAAAAATCTACTAGTAAACATACATCACCAAGTCAATATGAAACCAAACAAGAAACAATTCATAGAAACTTGGATATTACCATACTTGCCTATGAGAAAATAAATGATAGATATTCAAAAGCAACATATTTAGGTCTAGTTTGTATTATGGATATGACAACAGGATATATTAATGCTACCAAGTTCTGTTCTTTAGCAAGTGATGAAACAAAGAGATTTGATAGTTATAGTAGATCTGATAGATATAAAAACTTGTTAGAGTATATGGAAAGTTCTCCTGAATATTCATGTCATCAATACATTTCAATACAAATAACCGCTGGTATTAACGATTTAAGAGGAACATATTTACATCCTGATTTACTTTTAGATTTGGCATCTTGGATATCACCTATAGTTTTAATAAAAGTAACTAAAATATTAAATGAATGGAGAAAAATCTCTCCTGATAATGAAATAAGATTTCACAAAGATATAGGTGATGCTATTAAAGAAGGTGTTGGAATGTTTAAAAATAATAACTCGGAATCTGTTATTAGAGATAAAATAGCAGTTGAAGAAAATGGTATTGTAGAAGTTGAAACTCAAGTAGGTTTTATTGATGTATTAACAGATACTAAAATTATAGAAGTAAAAAAATATCATCATTGGAAACATGCACTAGGACAGATTGAATGTTATGGATATTTTTATCCTAATAAACAAAAGTGGGTATATTTATTTGACACGGATGATACTATATCTACTAAATTAATAAATAAAATTTGTAAATCAAAAGATGTTTTTGTAAAGTATATATAATAAGTGAATAATATGTTGGACGAAGTAATAGAAAGTAATAAGAATTATGGAAATTAACTTATCATACCGAAATATATATTATAAATATATTATTAATCCATACCATTATGGTATGGATTAAACTTATTTTGTTTAGAATTTATGGACTTTACTATAAAATGAAATTTATAAATATAATCTAAATATAAATTAATATGACATATGTAAAAAAAGATGATAAATTATACTATTCTGTAAAATCTTCGTCTGATGATAATAATGCCGAATTTACTAAAATAATGTTTTATAAGCCAGAAGATCCCTATTTTTTCTTTTCTAATTTTTATACAGATAAAAATCCATTAATTATAAAAGGTGAAAAATGGACAAACACAGAACAATATTTTCAAGCTATGAAATTTAGAGGTCAACAAGCAACATCCAGAATGTTAGAATATTCTAACATTATTAAAAATGCTGATAGTCCGCAAAAGATAAAACTATTAGGAACTCAAAGAAAAAATATGAGATTCGGTAAAAAATGGAAAGTAAACAAAAAAACCGATCATAGATTAATAAACGATGTTGTTGATGAGTATAAAGATTTAAAAATGAGAACTGATTGGAACGAATCTAGAATTAAAGTAATGTTAATTGCTTTGTATTATAAATTTCATCAATATCCAAATTTAAAAAAAGAAATTATGAATATTCCTGATAACACATATATAATAGAACACACTACTAAAGATACCATATGGGGTGATGGTGGTGATCGTGGTACTGGAACCATTGGAAAAAATAAATTAGGAAAACTTTTAACTGTATTGGTCTATTTCATAAAATACGGAGATTGTTCAAAAATTCCTGATAAATTAAGAAAAAAAATCAAAGAGAATAGATAAAATATATCTATTATTTAATAATTTTATATATTATATAAAATTATTTTCTACTTACAATATCACTTCTCTAAATCTACTTCCGCCAATCTTATCATCTCTTTTCTAAACACTGAATTATCATCATTCATCTTGAACACCTCCTGATATCCTTGATATATCTCCCGATTATTCATAGCATCTTCTACCAATGCTATATTTATCGCTTTGTTCTTTATACTCGGATGTATCTTTTTAGTCAGTCCTTGCATTCCATTATCTATCACCACTTCTGAATTAGATGATTTATATTTTCCATTACCTCTTGTTTTATCCGTTATTTCATACAAAGGTATTTCATCTGGTTTTGTCTTCAAAACATGAGAATGAGTAAATCTAGCGACTCCTTTTTGTCCGTCTATCAAATAGTCTTTGTTATAATTATCCTCAACTAATTGTTTGATATCATTTTCTGATTTATTAAAGACAGACAAGTTTATATTATTTATAGTTGTAGTTGTAGTTTTTCTTGGGTTTTTAGCTAAGATTTCTATCAAATCCTTTTTCTCTTGTATTAAAATCTTTTTCTCATTTTCTAATATTTCTATTCTTTTTAACAAATTTTCTGGTTTATATGATTCACATGTTTTGATATGTATTGTCAAGTTTGATTTTTGATGAAAATCTTTATTACACCCTCTACATATAAAATTTCCTTTTTCGTTATCTTTACCTTGTAATTTCAAACAATATTTCGTTTTTGTTTGATGTTGTTTCAAAGCGGAATTAGTTTTTAGTATAGTTTTACAATATTGACATTCCATTTATTAAGACTCTAATACCTTTAAATTAAAATAAATGATTTTAATTAATTTTCAACAATATTAATATTTTAAACTATAATATAGTCTCGTATATTTTTAAAAATAAATGATTTTCAACGATATTAATTGATATTTAATTATAAATTCAAGGTGTTATACCTTGAATTTATAAATTATTTGTATTTTACAAATCCTGTGTTTTGTAAAAATGTATTTCTATAAAAATAAAAAAAACCTTTTTTAAAAATAATGTTTGGATTAATTATTTTTTATAAATATAAAAAATAATTTAATTTACAAATTCTATAACTTTTTTTATTGTTTCTTTAAAATATATAATATTTTTATCTTTCGGTAAAATAAATCTTTCTCTATTCGCCTGTTCTCTGTATTCCTTTAATTTATTAAATACCATTGTTTCTACTATATTCATTTTCTCTTCATCTGGACATTCTTGGTAATATATAACTTCGTGTTCATCTGATTTATTATATACAGATAATCTATTTGTTAGATTCTCTGCTTTTCCTAATATATATCTTCTTTCTTTTTTCATATTAGCAGTTGTTAGAATATAAACTACATTTCTTTCCTTGTAGTCTATTCTAGGTTGTCTCTTAACATATTTCTTTGTAAGATGTTGTATCTTCAATTTATGGTCTTTATTTTCTGATTGGAGCTGGCGGTAACTCTTAGTGTTAGAAATATCAACTTTACCAGTCATCATCACTTCATATACCCAAGCAGATACTTTAACATCAAAACGAGGAGAAATCCATTGAGCTATATTAATAGCAACCTGTGGGTGAGCCCACGTAGCTCTTTCTTTACCATAAGCTGTATTGTACTTGATTAAAGAATCGGTGCTTATTAACACTGATTCTGAAAGAACCTGTAAAAACACTTTGGTTTTATCTAATCTAAACCATGCCTTAAACTGTTTGTCACCAGCTTTACATAGATTAGTTACATTAACAAAACCATCTTCATCTCGGTGTTCAATAGTATATCCTTGACCAAGTTCAAGTGGAAGTAGTTTATATTCATCTTCATTTTTATTTTCATCAGAATTATCTTCGTCATCATCAATTTCAATTATAATATTTTCTTTATAAGTATTATTCTTAGCTAATGTCTGAAACAAATCTGAATGTAACTTTACCAACTCTTTTTTTTCTTCTAACCAATTATTTTTCTCTTTTTCTAGTATTTCTATTTTTTTTAATAATTCTTTTACTTTAGGAATACAATAAACACATACTTTTTCATGGTCAGTTAAATGAAGTTTTCTATTAAAATCTTTATTACATCCTAAACACACAAATTCTCCTTTAATATTTCCTTTACCTTGTAGCTTCAAACAATATTTAGTTTTTGTTTGATGAGAATTCAAAGAAGATTTTGTTTGTAGTATTTTTTTACAATATTGACATTCCATTTTTATTAGATGGAATGTATCTTTAAATCTGTTCGTGAAAATTTTTACTATTTTTTCGTAAATTAAGTAGATACCATTTTGAAAACAATTAAATAATACAAAATAATTTCGTAAATTATTGGGATAAGGTTTAGATTAAAGCAGAAAAATAATGAAAGCTTTACAACTTACTGATGGGTTAAAGAGTATTATGTGTATGGTTAATGAAAAATTCAATGACAGATTTAATGGTATTTTAGTAAATTGTTATCGAACGGGATTGGATAGTATTGGAGCACATAGTGATGATGAGAAATCATTAGGAGAATCTGGAGTGATATCATTGTCTCTGGGTGTAACTAGAAAGTTCAGGATGATATATTTATAATTTGTTAGAATATATTGTATTAAACAAACATGATTTAAATATTATTTAAATAATATTTAAATAATATTTAAATATTATTTAAATGACAACTATAGTTTCTGGATTATTAACAAATGTTAATCATTGTAATAATATAGAAAAATATATAATTAATGGTAAGAAATTATTAGAACTAGATTTAAAAAAAATAATATTTATAGAACAATATATATTTGATTTGTATTTTAAAGATTTTGAAAACGACAATACGATTTTTTATTTTATAAACAAGAAAGATTTATATTTTTATGATTATATACAGGATCTTATTAATTTTGATCTACTAACAGATAATCCAGGAAAAGATACTATTGAATACATGTTCGTCCAATGTAATAAAACAGAATGGGTTAGAAAAGCTATAGAAATAAATCCATATAATTCAGATCAATTTGTTTGGTTAGATTTTGGGTTATACCATGTTATAAATGATGATGAATGTTTTTCCAAAAATATTAAGAGTATTACTGAAAAAGTATATAATAATATACGGATAGCATCGTCCGGTAATCCATATTATCTAAATATGGATAGAAACTATGATAATCTTTATAGAAGGATAAATTGGTTTTATTTAGGAGGAGTGTTTGGAGGTAATAAAGATAAATTAATATTATTTTCTATGTTGATGAAAACTAAATGTATAGATATTATTAAATGTGAAAAAACCATATGCTGGGAAGTAAATATATGGTTTATAATATATAATGAGTATCCGGAATTATTTGATAATTATAAATGTTTTGAACATGGGGTAAATTTGATAACAAATTATTAACAAATATAAATAATTGATAGAATATAGTAAATTATATATTATATTTATTAACCGCTAAAAACATATTATTACAACCATTAACAGGTATAATATTATAGTTTATTTTTTCTAAAAATTTATTAATTGTGTATTGTTTTCGTTCATTTCGAATAATATTTTTGGATAGTTAGATCTTCTAAGAGTTTCTTCAGAAGACATCAGTACCTGTAATTCGTTATTCTCCACATCTATTTTAATAAAACTAATATTATCGATATTAAAACTATCGAGTGTTCTAATTTCAATTTCTTCTGTTTGTAAAATATTATTATTATTGGGATGAAGTGTAGACCCACCACCATCTAAACTTATAATATTTAAGGTTTGTTTACCTAGTTGGTCATGTGTTCCTAAACCAAAATTTAAACAAACAGCGTTTTTTATATTAGACAAGGCAATGCTACCACAAAGAGAATAATATGTCATTTTTTGTGGTTCAAATGAATAAACATTATTACAATAATCTGCTAGACTAATGGTGTATGTACCAGAATGAGCACTATATCTAATATATTTTTATCTTTTTTACAAAATTGTTTACACCATTCTATTAAATTTTTCTCGAATAATCCGTGATTAATATAATAATTAATATTATTTTTAGGTAATATATAAACTTTATCTTTTAAAGATAAAATTTGGTTTTTTTCGTCAGATCCAATATTACTATTGGATTCTTTAGTTAATATAAAATAATCACACATTTAGTATATAATAAATATATTTTTAATATGATTTATATATTTATAAATATAATAAATATATTTACTATATAGTAAATGAGTACAAATTCTGAAGAAAAATTGTGTAATAATATATACAAAGAAATAATGAGTTATAATTCTTTTCATACATTATGTAGTGCTAATATATCTAAAGAATTTTCAAAAATACAGGCAGTTGTAATAGCCGATCATTTGAATAAATTACTTTTTTCTAAAAAAGTACCCGAAGAAGTTATAGTTTATTTAATATTGTATGTATCTAATGATATTAAGAAGAAATATATAAAAAATATGTCTTCTAAATATATGAGGAAATTTGTAAAAAATGCTCTATCATTTAATTTTTCTAAAACTATCGAGTTTGATACAAATAGTCAAGACGGTTTAGTATATCAATTGACCGAAAATAATTTAATGGATTACGATGCTGTAAAAAAAACTATTAAAAATTTGTCAAAAAAAGAATTGTGTATGATAATAGAATATATGTTTACTAATTTAGAATCAGGTATTGAAAATCTTAAAAAATACTGTTAAGTAATAATATTAAAACATAAATAAATTATTGATAATTATAATGTATTAATTCAATGTGTAAAAATGAAATTTAAATATATGTAAAAATATATTTTCAGAAATGAATGGACACACTGTTAAAGAATATATTACTATGCCACTAATAATGATATCGGAAAGTGTTAGTATATCAGATCTTGTTAAGAATGGAGAAATGTATGAATTAATAGAACAATGGAAAGAAGAGAGTAAAAGAAAAAACGAATTGTATACATATACAATTAGTTTAGAAGATTTGAAGGAAATGAATAGTTATATGGATGATTTTGTAGATAGCGAAATAGTTTATACATACGACGATAAGGAAAATATTTATATATTTAGATTTTATGGAGAATTGATTGGGATAATAACATATAAAGCAATGATGGATAAAGAAATGAAAAAAATTACAAAAATGTTAAATAATTTCTAAATAATATAAATAGAAGTAGTATTTGTAAATTGTTTATAAAGATAATAACCAATACCACTAAGGTGTTGGTTTAATTTATTTTAGTTAAACGAGAATGGACTTTGTAAAATTTCTTTGTGTGAGTAAGATGTTTTATAATTATAGATTTTTGTTTGATAAATTTATATATATAAATTTAAAGAATTTTTTAAAAATTAATAACTTGTCATTTATTATTTCAACTAAAAATATTACTATTATATCACAATTTTTTTCTTCTAATATACTAAATCTTTTGATTATTACAACTATTATCAGTTATATAATAATATATTATTATATAACTAGTCAAT
>Ga0209550_10001274_pt1 | contig 24293 bp, 19 predicted proteins | sample LauGreSuBDMM15SN_2_FD_187567 | JGI IMG/M metagenome (GOLD analysis project Ga0209550, IMG submission 187567) | Freshwater lake microbial communities from Lake Michigan, USA - Su13.BD.MM15.SN (SPAdes) (version 5) | ecosystem: Environmental > Aquatic > Freshwater > Lake | place: Lake Michigan... | reverse complement strand
AAAGCTGACGCACCTAAAGCCGGATTAGTTGCTGTCCATTCTGTTTGGATATTTGTATCACTATTTGCTAGTTTTCATTGGATCGCTTATTTTGCAGGTCCATATAAAATGATTGGGGATCTACTTTCTTTTCATATAGCAGGAGAATCTTATCCTTACTTCTTAGGTTTTTTCACAGTTGTAATGTACCTAGATATGGGATACGTCCGAGAGCAATTTTGTAAATATGGATGTCCCTATGCTCGATTCCAAACTATTTTAATGGATGAACATTCTTATAACATAACCTATGATTATAAGCGTGGTGAACCGCGTAGAAATAAAAAAGAAAAAATAGGGGATTGTGTATCTTGTAACATGTGCCTTGTAGTATGTCCAACAGGAATAGATATTAGAGAGGGAATGCAGATTGGTTGTATTGCTTGTGGGAAATGTGCAGATGCATGCACAATTACTATGGCGAAAGAAAATAAAAAAACCTTGATAGATTATTTTTCTTTAAACCAAGTAGCAACACAAGATAAAAAAATCCAATGGATTCGTCCCCGTACTCTTCTCTATGGAACCCTTCTCACTATTGTGGTTAGCACTGCTGTGTTTAAACTTGTAACACGAATTCCCCTCTCTGTCAAAACACTAGCAGACCCCACAATTGAACCTTCCTACATAGATAATAATACCTTACGCCAAATGTATAAAATTAAGCTGTATAATATCAGCTATTCCACTCAAAACCTTCAATTCAAGGCATTTACAGAGGATGGAAATAGAGAATTGGTAGTCCGAACAGGCATAGAGGGAAATATTTACAAGGTTGAAAGTGGTGAAGTACTAGATGAAAGAATCATGCTTGAATTAAATATAAAAGAAGATGAAAAACTCCTCAAATCAGTTCCAGTTGTCATACAGGTTGTTGACACAGGTAATCCCAGTATTCATGTAGAAAAAAAAATACCACTTAGCATTCCATTAACAAAAAATTAAGGAGAATTATTATGTTTAAAGGCATGGATCCATCTCTAAAATATACCTTTTATGGTATTCTCACAATCTTTCTTGGACTCTTCATTGCAACCTATCATACACTTACCATTGCATTTACTAACAATGAGGGAGTGATGAATAAGAACTATTATGAAATTGGTTTAAAATATGAGCATGTCATTGAAGAGCAAAAAAAACTCAGAGAAGAAGGATACCATTTTGAAGGATCCCTACTTACGAGTTCCCCAACATTAAAGACAGGGATAAACGAAATAGAAATAAAGTTTTTAAAAGGAAACGAAAATCTACCTGAATCATCAGTGGAAGTAAAAATTGAAAAAAGAGCAACGGAAAAATTTACACATAGTTCTTCTCTATCAAAATCAGAATCAGGTCAATTTTTAGGCACTATACATATCGAAACAGAAGGAAAATGGTTTCTTACAATCACAGGAACAGACCATGGAAAGGTATTAAAAAAATACTTTCCAATAGATGTAGTGAATTAGGAATGCAAACTACCAGTGCCCTCCTTTGTCATCATTGTGGAAATGAAGTAGATTCAAAGCCGATATTTAAAACAATAGATAATAGAGAAGAAGCCTTTTGTTGTGAGGGATGTCTTACAGTATCTGAAATCATTCACTCTTCTGGAAAAGATTTATACTATAGTCTCAGGGGAAGCAATACACTTGACAGAGTAAATTTTTCAAACACTCCTCCAGAAAATCTTGATACACCTCAAATTTATGAAAAATATGTTGTACAAAAAAATTCTACAACATCAGAAGTTTATATCAAAGTTACAAATATCCACTGCTCTGCCTGTATTTGGTTAAATGAAAAAGCACTCTTAGAAATAGACGGGGTGCATACTGCAGTCATTAACTTTGCCACTGGTACCGCAATGGTTTCCTTTGATAAAAATAAAACTTCTATCACAGAAATTTTTAATTGCATACTCTCAATTGGCTACAAACCAATTTTGTTCAAACCCGGCGAAAAATTAAAAAAAGGTCAAAATAACCTCAAATCCCTTCTCTTAAAAATAGGTGTGGCAGCTTTTTGTTTTGGAAATATTATGCTTTTCAGTGTGGCACTCTATTCAGGTTATTTTTCTGGAATTGAACTGAGCTATAAACGCCTCCTTCACTACGTATCATGGGCTTTAGCCACACCAGCGTATCTATTCTCGGGCTCACCATTTATGAAAGGAGCTTTTTCATCCATAAAGAGAAAAACTCTTACTATGGATGTACTATTATTTTTAGGTATTTCCCTTGCTTACTTATATAGTGTCTATGTAACAATCTCGGACAACGGAGAGGTTTATTTTGATTCTGTCTGCATGATCTATTTCTTTATTTTAATTGGGAAATATTTCGAGGAAAAGTCTAGAGTAAATTCCCATGAAAAAATAGATGAACTATTATGCAAATTACCAGAAATGAGTATTTGTATCACTAATTCATTAGAAAACACAATCCCATCAGAGAGCATTGTATCAGGTATGACCATTAAAGCTCTAACAGGTGAGAGAATACCAGTAGATGCTAAATTACTCACAGATAAAATCAATGTAGATGAATCCTTCTTAACTGGAGAATCCAGACCAATTACAAGAAAAAAAGGTGATATTCTTCAGGCGGGTTCAATTTGTTTGGATAGCTCTTGCTTATTATTAACAACTAGTTCTTATTCAGATTCATCTCTCTCCAGAATGAAAAATAGAATAGAAGAAGCAATCCTCTCTAAACCCAAGATCCAAATACTTACTGAGCGTATTGCAAGCACATTTATAAAGATAGTTTTTTTTGTAGCTATATTATCATTTATTGGATGGATTGTATTCACCCATGATTTAGAAAAAGCCCTAGTGTATACAATATCAGTTCTTATTGTTGCCTGTCCCTGTGCTTTGGGAATCTCTGTCCCTACTGCTCTTGTAACAAATCACATTGTAAATTCTAAATTTGGTGCTATCTTAAAATCTCCAAATGCAATTGATCCTCTATCTAAACTTGATACTATCCTCTTTGATAAAACAGGAACACTCACAGAGGGCAAATTTCGAGTTACGGAATCTACAATCAAAGATTCTACCCTATTATCTTATTTGTACAAAATAGAAAGAGAAAGCAGACACCCCATAGCACGATCCATTTTAAGATACATAGAGTCTACAGATCCAAATTTCATCAGCCTTCAAAGTGATACAGAAATAAAAGACATTCAAGTTCTGAGTGGAGAAGGAATTCTAGCTACCATCCTAGATATGGGTATAGAAAAAAAAGTTGTAATTGGAACAGCCGCCCTTCTTACAAAAAAAGGTTTTAGGGTTCCAACCGTAAACAAAGAAGGCTCCATAGTCTATGTGAGTGTAGACTCAGATTTCAAAGGATATCTTTTACTTAGTGATACGCCAAGAAAAGAATCTTTAGAATTAATTACACTCCTAAAAAAAATCATTCCTGACATTCGCCTTATCAGTGGAGACAGAGAAGAAATTGTTCAATCCACTGCTACTACTTTAGGAATTTCCACATACCAGGCTAATTTTAAACCAGAAATGAAAGCCGATCTAGTTACTACCCTGCATAGAGAAGGAAAGGTGGTGGCAATGGTTGGAGATGGTATCAACGATAGCCTTTCATTGGCTGGTGCAGATGTGGGTATTAGCCATTCAGATGCAGAAGATTTATCAATTGATAAAAGTGATTTAATCATTATCTCTGGAAATCTATTGAGCATTCACAAAGCCATCTTAAGTGCAAAAATAACCGCAAAAGTTATCAAACAAAATATAATTATATCTTTGTTTTACAATTCTATCATGCTACCCCTAGCAATTTCTGGTCTTATGCTTCCTGTGCTATGTGCCGGGTTTATGACCCTAAGTTCCTTAACAGTTTTATTGAATTCCCTTTCCATAAGATGGAGGTCAACTGTATGACAGCTCTTTACATAACAATTCCACTTGCAATGATTTTAGCAGTGTTTGCTCTAATAATTTTTCTTATTTCTATGAAAAATGGCCAATACGACGATATCGAAGCTGCTAAGTATCGCATTTTATTTGATGAGGAATTTCCCAAAAAAAAGAAAGATTCCAATGGATAACTTTACCATTATTTTATCCCTAGCACTCATGCAGGGATTTAGTAGCTCCTTTCATTGTTTGACAATGTGTGGTCCCCTTCTAGGAGTAGTGACAACCATCAATAATTCTAAGTGGGTATCCAATGGAATCTACCAAATGGGTAGATTTTTTTCGTATACCTTATTGGGAATGATTTTAGGACTAAGCGGAACAGGTGCGGACTCTCTAGGTGACCTAACCCAAATCCAATGGATGTCTGGCGTGGTTTCAGGTATCTTTTTGGTCTATATGGGGTCTAAAATCATAACGGGCACATCCTTTCACAATCCCTTCTTGCCCTATTTTGCAAAATTCTTTTCCCCCATCTACAATCGAAAAAGCCAACCCAATAAAAATCCATATATTACCTCCTTTTTATTTGGCTCCTTAAGTGGATTCTTGCCCTGTGGTGTCCTGTACCCAGCCTATGCCTTGGCTTTTTCCAGCGGAAATGTATTTGGTGGTGGTTTGATCATGGGCTCGTTTTTTTTGGGGACATTTCCTGCCCTTTTTTTTGCAGGCGAATCCATACATTTCCTAAGAAAATTCATCTCCCCAAAAGCACTCTCTTATTCAGGAATTCTTCTAGTTAGCCTGGGTCTGGGAACTGTCTTTTTTCGAATCTACAATTCATCATCTTCATCCGAACCACAATGCCATACCCCGGCAAAGACCTTAAAAAAGAATATTTTTAATTTTTAAAATGAGTCAAAAATTACTTTCCTATTCTTAATTACTTGTAAATATTCCATAAATATAAATATTATATCCTGAAAGTAGGATATTCATTTTTTGGGAGTTAAGCATATGATGGTTTCAAAAATAGACTTGGAAAATGGCAATAAAATTTTAAAAAATCTTCCCCATACGAATGATTTATCATTTGGGATTATGTATCTTTCCAAAGAATTTAAAAAATTAGAACCCGATCTACTCCCTAACCTATGCACTGAAAAAATAAATCCCGGTGTCAATGCATTCTATTTTGATAGAGATAGAAAAAACCTATACCTCTATTCTTTTATTTGGACAGAAAATCATAAATTTTTTAAGGAGAGGCTCCAAACCCTCCTCCAACCAGGATTGGAATCACTTTTTTCATTAGAGGAATCCACATCCAAATTTTTAAATGAATTTAGAAGAACATTGTATGAAAATGCTGACAGCATAAACAGAATTTTTATTTATTTTGTTTTCAATGGTGATTCGGAAAAAGCAAATAACAGTGCTACACTTTCGAGTCTACGAGAAGATCTAGAGTCAAAAAAATATATTATAGATAGTTACTTTAAAAAAAGAGAAATAAGCGTAACTGTTGATTTTATTTCTAATGAAAATAAAAGGATCTCAAAATTTAAAATAACAGATAAATCTTTTCGCTTTGAAATTGAAATTAACAATCACCTAGAGAAGTCCAATAAAAACAATCATAGACTCCTCTTGGGATTCATTAAGCTACATGATCTCTATTTGATTTATACAAAAATGGGCCAAAGACTCTTTGAAAAAAATATTCGATCAGGGTTATCCCCTGATAACAATCCCAATAAATCTATACGAAAAAGTTTAAAAAGTATCATTGCAGGACAAGAAGATCCAGTAAATTTTACGTTTTTCCATAATGGTATTACAATTTCATCCGAACATATGGAAGTAAATGGAAACAAATTACTCTTAACAGAACCTAGGATTTTAAACGGGGCACAAACAGTCACAAGTGTAGTTAAATTTATAGAAGAAAATTCTACCCCCTCTTTGCAAATGGAAAAAAATAAAATTTTCCAATCAATAGAAGTTTTAGGAAAAGTGATACTTCCAAATCAGAAAATAGATCATTCAGATTTCATAGCAAATGTGACTATAAATACAAATCGTCAAAATCCTGTGGAGCCATGGAATCTCAGAGCATCTGATCTATTGCAATTGGAGTTTTCTGATAAATTCAAAGAAGACCTAGGCATCTATTATGAAAGACAAGAAAATGCATTTGATTCCCTGACAGATGATGATTTAGGGGAGATGGGAATTGCACAAAACAAATCTATTCAAATTAAAAAACTAGCCCAAACCTACCTATCCCTCCAAGGGGAGTTAGATAAGATTCACAAACTACGGGATATATTTGAAGACGAAAGAAAATACTACAATACATTTAAGAGAAAGTACCTCGAATCCAGTTCAGAAACCATTGTTCTTCTCTATAAAATACAATTCCGACTGGGAAGTATAGTAAAGGCTGTTTCAGAGAGCACCGGAGAAAAATACTATGATGTGAATTCAAAAAGCAAAAACCTAATTTGGAGTCTATTGATCCAAGGCTTACTGAATGATCCTAAATTAGAAATCATCCAATCCAATTATGGAAAAAGTCTTGTCATGGAAGCTGATTTTACTGAATTTTTAAAAACTCTTGGAAATAAGAAATTAAAACCAATTTTATTAGAAATATATAAATCTGAAAAGTACCAAAAACAAATATCTGAGGGTAAATTTACTTTTCTAAAGAATAAAACAACCTATGAACATTCTATGCAATTAACTCAAGAAAAATATGGATGGAGCAAAAAGGATTTATAGGAGCAAACTAAACTCATTTCTTTTTTCTAAGAGGGGATACGTTATTAAATGATAAGATAATCAAGTAAAAATCTACTTACTGGGATTTCCCCAATTGTTGGTCTCTTAAAAACGATTTACAAAATATTCCTATTGAATAAGGCTATGTTATGAGAAAATTCTCAATACACTAAAGGATTAGAAATGAACAAAAAAATTTCAATTAGCATGATCGCAGTCCTCATTGCTCTAGCCAGCAATTGTGGATCATTACCAAGAATTCCCGCTCCCGATTTAGATGGATCTTCCGCAAAAGTTTATGAAGTTCCAGGATGCCAACTTTCCTTAACAGTTCCTGCAGGTTGGAAAGGGGAATTTGCTGGTTCTACTCTTCATATTGTTAAAGACAAAATAGACATCATTGTAGACTTCACAAGTGAAAATGACATCAAAGCAATCCAAGGCAAAGTTATTGAAGAAATGAAAGAATTGTTAAAAAATGATAATTTAAAATCTGCAGCTCCTAGACCAAGAAAATCTCCAGGTGGTGTGGATGTTCAAGTATTACCTGCTTACGCAGGTGCAGACAGTATAGATGCAGATGCTATTCTTTGTCCAAGTGGAAAGGGTGCAGTTATTCTTTATAGTTTAAGCCCACTTAGCACATACAAAACAGATAGACCCCAAGTCATTGCATTTACAGACACTGCAAAATCCTTAGGCTCTCTCGCTCCAGCTAAAAAATAATTAAAAAATTGCAATTTACTTTGTGATATTATAGTAATAATTTCACAAAGTATTTGTTTTTAGTGCTTAGTTTCTTTGACCAATGATAGGTCCGCCAAACTTATCTGTCATTCTTTCTTTGGTTAAAATTAAATCTTGCCTATTATCTGTGGCCATTTCCCCATTTCCATCTAAATAAATTGCTCCTTTGGGACAGGCTTCTTCACACAAACCACAAAAGATGCATCTCAACAAATCAATTTCAAAGGTCTTAGCGTACTTATCTTCTGGGTGCAGGTGTTGGTCTGCAGGAGTTGTCTCTGCAGCTTCAATGTAGATTGCATCTGCGGGACAAATCCACATACAGCAGAAACAAGAGGTACACCTCTCCCTTCCCTGCTCATCCCTTTTCAAAGAATGCATTCCTCTAAATCTAGATGAATATTGCCTCTTCTTTTCTGGATATTCTAGAGTTACACGTTTACCAAGAAACGCAGACTTTATAAAATGCTTTAGAGTAATACCTAAGCCTTTTGATATTGAGTAAAAATAAAACTTCTCATACCACTTAAAAGTATGACGCTTAGCTACATTGACTACATTAATGGTTGCCAACTAAAACCTCCTCTTTTCTTGTAAGCTCCAGACTCAATCTTCTAAAAAAATCACCAGAAGAAGGCATTCCTAAAACTGGATTCATAGCTGTTTCAAATTCCTGCTTAACTCCCTTTTTATTTGTAAAGGTTCCAGACTGTTCTGTAAATGCTTTGATAGGAACTGCTATGTCCGCATCTTTTACTGAAGCAGTGATATTTGTATGTAATACCACTACCAAACCTTTGCCTTGCTGAATACCTTCGGGAATATTTTCTTTTATTACAATTAAAAGATCTATCTCACCTTTATTAAAATCAGTTACTATATCACTAATCTTTCCAGAAGATACAAAACCCAAGTCTACTGCACCTTTAGTATTTGGATGAGGATCACTGGTCATAAGAAAATCTACTTGTTTAGGAGCTTCGTATTGTGAATCAATCACTCTTACTTCAGTAATTACTGTCTTTTTCCACTTTTTAGCTTCTTCAAGTATTACAGATAAATTTTCATTTGATTCATGTGCTCCACCAATTATTGCTATTTTATTTGCAGATTTAATCTTGGAAAGAATTGAAGGTATTACTTTAGAACTCTCAACTGGCAATCCTTTTTCTTGGTAGGACTGAAGTCTATTTTCATTGATCCAATCTAAATCAAAACGACCTTTGTCACATAAAAAGTACATCTCTTGTTCACGATTTTCTCTGGTCATGTATCGATACATTTTATTATCTCTTACATTAGTCTCAACATTACATCCTGTACTACAACCATGACATACTGACTTTGCAGTTTTGTACCACCAAACTCTAGATTTAAATAAAGTTTTTTTGTTGAGAAGTGCTCCAGTTGGACAGATATCAGAAAGTGCACCTTGGTAGTTATGAGCTATTAACTTATCTTTAGCTAAACCAATTAAGGAATGATAACCCCTTTCAAATAGACCCAAATTAGACTCGCCTACTTTTTCTTCTTCAAAACGAACACATCGATAGCATACAATACATCTATTATGGTTAATCAGTAGATTTTCACCAATTTCTTCTTGGGGAACATTACGTTTATTAAATTCAAATCGTGATACGCCTTTTCCAGAAGAAAAAGCATTATCTTGAAGGTCGCACTCACCAGCTTTATCACATACCGGACAATCCAGAGGGTGATTAGCTAATAAGAATTCCATAGTACCTTCTCTAGCTTCCTTAACTCGAGCACTCTTTGTAATAATAGATAGCCCCTCTTTGACAGGAGTATTACAAGCCGCTTGGATTTTTGGATTACCCTCAATCTCAATCAAACACATACGGCACATGCCAACAATTTTTAGAGCAGGATGATAGCAGAAATAAGGAATATCTTCCCCTACTTCCTTAACTGCATCGATGAGATTTTTCTTATCATCAACCTTGAACTCTTTCCCGTCAATTTTTATGGTGACCACTCATGACCTCCGATTTACATAATAAAATATAAAATTTCTATATAAAAAGTGTATAATTTTATAATAATTTTAGGCTATTCTTTTTTTCAATCCTTTGTGATAAAAAATGGAGCAATTAAAATAGAGATCTTAGAAAACCCAAGCGGAAGAGTCACAGATTTCCTAGTGGCTGTCCAAAGCTAAATTCCAAAACTGTTCCATCTGGATCAGTTATTCCACAGTAATATCCCACAGGAAATGGTTCTTCTCTAACATCCCATCTCAAACATTTATCTTGCTTTGCCATTTCTGCTTTACGGTCAACTTCTTCTCTAGAAGAAACAGCAAATCCTAAGTGGGAATAATCATTTTCTTTTTGGATTTCCTTTGTTCCACCTGCGATAAAAACCAGAATAAACTCAGTTTCTTTGCCCTCTTCTCCCATCCACAGAACTCGCTTTCCCGAATTCGATCGATCATGTACTACTTTTAATCCACAATACTTGCTATAAAATTCTAAAGATTTCTGAGGATTCTTTACATGAAGTGCGATATGGGTCATCTTAATCATTCTAGTTATTTCAGCTCTAAATAGCCATTTCCTTTTACAATTTTTCCATCATACTCACCAGTGACCCGAACACCCCCCTCCCAATATGAATTCCTAGTGGAGCGGTCTGCGATAAATTCTTGGTCTTCAAAAGTTGGAGTGATTTCAAATGCATAAGCTCCCAATTTTAAATGCCATTCCATTGGATACTTTTTCTCTGTTTTTTGACTTCTCCATATTTTATTCCCTGGATAAAATGAGACGCTCCCCTCTTCTTTGAAGTACTGGATTTTTCCATAGGGGTCTCGGATTGTCCCAAATGATTCTGATTTATCTTTGTCTGAATAGCGAAAATTAAATGCCATAATATCTGTTCCATTGTCTAGGTTTATACAAATCCAATCCCACTGGCTTTCTTTCGATCCAATCCTACCTTCCTTTTGGGTAATAGGAGAGCTCCACTCATGATCCATCCAAGTAAATCCATCTTTTATTACATACTCTTTAGAATCCAATCGTATGGATCCTATAGTTTTAAGTCTGGGAATGGAATAATAATTAGATACCACATCTGGATATTTTCTACTTTTAGGTGATACACCACCTTCCCCCTGTGGTAAAATTTCTTTAAGAGATGCAATAGTTAAATTTAACTGCAAACTCATATTAGCTCCACGGGGATTTGCTTTGATTTCAAATTCCAGAGGTGATTTGATTTGAATGGAATAATCCCCACTTTGGATTTTTGAATTTGAATAAGAGGCAATTGATCCAAACCTCCGATGAAGAATATCATTTGTATGATGTTTTTTATTCTTTGGATCTGAGATAGCAAAGTGAACTGGGAATATGTCCTCTTTTCCATCCAATTTAGCTCTAAAAAAACTAAGCTCATAACCCAAATCCATACCATCTATTGATTTTAAGTTCCCAACAAAATAACACCACTCTAACCTATAATCTTTATGAAAAGAATGATCCAAAGGAAACTCCAAGGCTATAAGACTTTGGATACATAGTATATAAAAAATATATAGTAAACGAAATATATATTTCATTAACTATTGGGTTTATCTAATGCATTTTTTCTTCTCTCTAGCATTTTCACTAGATTATGAATTGATTTTTTAGATTGGGTATGGTTTGGATCATAGGTTAAAATCTTTTGGAGTATTTCAATAGCTTTTTCAAATTCTTTTTGCTTTTGGTACACTTTGGAGATATTAAACATTGCAGTTATATTTCCTGTTCTCATAGACATAGCTCGTACAAATTCCATTTCTGCCTTCCCAAAATTTTCTAATTTGTAGTAACAATATCCAAGAATTAAATGGGAATCCGCATTGGAAGTTTTCAAACTGTTGTACTCTTCTAAATGTTTAGAAGAATCCAAATACAGTTTCTCTTTTGCAAGGTATTTACCTAATTGGAAAAGAACATTCACATCAGTAGGAAAGATTTCTTTTGCCTTGTACATATAATCACAGGCTATGTGGTAGAGCTTTTCACTGTAGTACTTCTCTGCAATGGTTTTGTATCTTTGGAATTCAGCCATGTGCAAGGATACTCCCATGGCAAGGATTGTGATATCATCTCCTTGGTCTGTTCCCCTACAAAATTCTTTGAAATCTTTCATGATAAAGCTAATAGCTTCATTGACTTTCATATTGAGAGTTTTTTTGATAAGGTCAATCAACATATCCTGCTGAAATTGTTCACCCCTATCATTTTCTCCCTCCAGGAGACCATCCGTATAAATAAAGAGTTTGTCTCCGGGTTCTAATTTTATCTTATAATCTTTGAAGTATTTATCTGCATCTTCAAACATTCCCAGAAAAGTTCCCTCACCTTCCAATATTTCAATGTCACCGGTTGAATATCGAAGCAAGATAGGCCTAGGATGCCCAGCAATACAATATTTTAATTCATAGGTAGAATCAATGATTCCATAAAAGCAGGTCAGATAACCTTGCTGTTTTACCAAATCAATCAATTCACGGTTGGCATTGCAAAAAATTTCTGCGGGACTGTCTAGTTTGTAGTTTGTGAAAAGTAATTTTGATATAGCTGTGATGAATGCAGCGGGAACACCATGACCCGATACATCAGATAGCATAATTCCTATCTTATTGGATCCAAAATTAAAATAATCGTAATAATCACCGCTTACTTCCTGCATAGGTAGATAGCTAAAATCAAACTGCAAGCCCTTCCAATCCGGAATATGCTGGGGAATAATTCCTCTTTGGATATTTCTAGCCATTCGCAAGTCTTTGGAAATGGCTTTGTGCTTAACAATCATCTCATCCCGCAGTGAATTTAAAACTTCCACAGCAGCTTCTAAATCCCTATTTTCAATTACCAGTTCTTTAGATTTATTGATAACTGCATTTAAATCTATATAAGAGAATTCTACATTTTCTTTGCTATCTGTCTGAGAGATCACAAAAGTTTGGGAAACCCTAGGAGGAAGGCTTGCGTTCAAAGCAGACTTACCCACTTGGATGGTAGAATCTTCCCATTCCATACGAATCAAAGATTCAATGGAATTTAATTCTCCTGCAGACTCTATGTACTTTCCATCCACCTCTGAATTGATTGTCTTATCCACAATTAGTTTCCAATTTTTTATTTGGAAGAGCATAATTGTTCCTTCAAAGATTCCTTTCAAAAAACAGAAATCATAGATTTTTTCCATGCTTCCCTCTTCTGAATGAATGGAATAAACAACTGATTTTTCATTGATTTGGATAACTTTTAAACGGAAGTAAAGTAGATACTTTGAGATTGCAATTGGTATTCTTAGGAGAAAATCCCTGTAACTTAAAAGTGTATCATCTGCGGGCAACAGATCATGGGACTCATTTAAAAGAAACTCCCTACCAGCTAAATAAATCGAATCATTTACTGAAAATCCCCCTTTCATATGGGAATAGATATCTTCTTCCATTTTAGAAGTGATCCAAAAACTTGAATCAATCTGAATTTTACTATGTATGGCTGGGGGAAGTGATTCTCTAAGAATTTCCTCGGTAGACCTATTTTTATTTGCATCCAAATAATTTTTTAAGACTCTACTAAGCCTTTTTATGGAAACCTCTGGTTCAAATGCTGAGGTTAGATCCTGATTGTTTGCTATTGACGATTGTTCCATGCGGTTAAGGTATAATCAGGTTATTTTAGTTTTTTATTTTTTCAATTCAAATTTTTGAATTTAGTACAGATATCTTCAGTTATTTGCAATTATTTGTTTGAAAAATCCTTTCTAATACACTCATCGACATTTGTTTTTTAATGAGTGGATTTCTTTTTTACAATTTTTACATTGCAATGGAAATGAAACTTCAGTTGGGTATCAGATTTTTAGCATTTTGGGGAATTTATGGTTTTATTTCGGGAATTCTATTGTGGATTCTAGAAGTAAGATTCCTGGAATGTCCCTATCCTGATTTTCTTTCTTGGGATGGAGATCTAAGATTTATAAGTTCCTTGAGAATGATGGATGCCCTTCGATCTTGGGATATTTTTTCTTTTTTATTCCAATTACTCGACTCTCCGACTTGGCCTATCTTAAGAAACCTATTCCAAATACTTTCCTTTTTTATTTTTGGATTTAATGGAACCGTAGATACAAATTTAACTGTCTTTACCTATGCTCTAGTAATCGGATGCTTCCCTTACACATACCTTTTACAATCTAATAAAAAAATTTCTCCACCTTTCCTGTTTTCCTCTTTTATTTCACTACTTCTATTCTTTTATTCTGATACAATTCTGTTGTATGTATTCTCCCCGATGCTTGAAATTCAGGGAAGCTTATTTACACTTCTATTTTTATTTTCTTTTCACCAATTTTTAAATAATAAGATTACTATTTTTTATCCTGCCTTTTATGGCTTTCTTTCTTACCAAACAAAGTATCCTTACGGTTATATAATCATTTTTTTTATTCTTATTTTTTTTACATTAACTTCTTGGAGAGAATGTTATGAGTACATAAAAGATTTTTGTATAACTCTTTTTTCAAAATCATATATCTTTTTCACTTTTTCGACAATTGTCTTTATTCTTATTTCATTATTTTTTCCAAAGGCTCTTCCTGGAAAGTTACCATTCTATTTATTATATTTATCTATAGTAATTTTTTCATGTACCTCAAGTATTTTCATTTTTAATCTAAACAAAAGACATAGCACAAAACTTTCAATTTCTTTGCTATATATAGTAGTACCCATTGTAATATTTACGATTTTGCATCCCGATAGAGTTGGCAGCTCCTCTGGAACTATTTCTCATATCCAAGCTGAAGGAAAATTTGTGGGAGAAATCTTAGATAAGGATCTAAGTTATTACCTGTCTTTTTTTAAAACTTTATATAATGATATTTGGAATAACTCAAAAATAGGATTTTTCTTTTTCGTGATACAATTTTTATCTCTATTCTCTGGATTAATTTTACTCTTTAAAAATAAGGCTAGGATATATTTTTATCCATCTTTTATTTACTCATGTTTCATATTTATATCGATTTTAGGTTTGACATTCCTTACTCCAAATCATCAAGCTAGGCATGTATTCCATCTTTATCCCTCTCTAATTTTGGGAAGTTTTTTATACTTAAGTGAAAAATCTTTTTTTCAAAAAAAAATTATATTTTCATTGGTATATATTCAATCTCATTTATTTAATCTTCTCTATAAAAATAATTCTATTTATAATATAAAAAAATTATATTTAAACAATAATTCTTTTTATTTTTTAGGAATAATTTTATTTATTTCCCTCTCGACATCATCTATATATAGCAAGATTAGAGATGAATTTTCATCTGTGCATTTATGCTTTGGTGGAAAAATTTCTATATATGATATTCCTATTTTTTATGAAAAAGAATTAGAAAATAAGTTACATAAAAATACTTTACTAATAAACCAAATTGATCCACATCACTTGAATAAAGTTGATACTGAACTTATATTTGTTAAATCAGCTTATAAACAAAAAATAAAATTAGCTCTAAATACAAAGGAGTACAATAAAGACCCATATTTTTTTGAACAAATTGTGATCGCAGGAACTACATGTTCCTATTCACTAGAAAACATAGAGGTCCTTTTAAAATCAAAAATTATTGTTAATTCTGAAATAAGAACTGATAAAGCTTGCCTAGTTTTTATGGAGAAAGTTTATCAGTAGATCCTAATTCTGAACTTTCAATGTTGGGTAAACCTTCTTTTTCCACGATCTCCTTTCCAGGAAATTCCAGAGCTTTCATCAATCCCTCTGTAGAAAGCATTAATAATTCTAGGTGTTCTTTTACTTCTCGAATATTGATTTCATTATTTGAAAGGTATTTGTGAAGATACTGCATCGAATTATTATAAGAGATATGAAGCTGGTGAACAGAAGCCTCTATCTCTACAGGAGAGGCTATTTTGTTTTTTAGATATTGCTTTTTGGCATAAGTAATTGTATAAATAATTAGTGCATATAAATATGTAGGTAATAAAATAACCACTCCCGATGTGATAAAACCCATATCCCTATGTTTATGTAGTACAAATCTGCTTGTTATAATACATCCTAAAACGGTAAATATAACTGATATTAAAAGATGGTACTCTTTTATTTTTCTAGAAACAGAATTTAGTAAAAATAAAGCACACAAAGATATTGCCAAAACAACTAGTATTTCAGAGGGTAGAATTTGAAAAACACCGGAAAGAAACTCTTGGAATCTAGTATAGCTTTTTAAAAATGACTTGATGGTTCTTTCGTAGGTAGCATAATCCCTTTCAAGGGTATTTAGGATTTCTTTTTCTTGGGGCATGACAAATTCCTTATATAAACTCAGATATTTCTTTTCGGGACTGATTGTAAAGTACAACTCTACCCTAACGTACAAAGTGTTATTTTGGTATACACTTTTAGCGATCCCGTTTCTATTCTACCATGAAAAACATCTTCCCCTTCCTATCATTCTTTCCCTATTAACGATAGCCATTCTAGTCTCTATTATCTTGGCTTTTTTAAGCTTTTATCTTTTGGGGTGGATATTTGCTTGGGACTACTTTTGGGTAACAGAACTGCTTTACTTTGGAATCTCCCTAGGAATTTTATTTTTTCTTGGAATTTTAGAAAACCGAGGGGGAAGAGTATTTTTATTTTTTATATTTCTACTCTTTTTACTGTTTCGACAAATCAAAAGCAAAGTGTACTATAGATCCATTCTCTTTGGAGTTGCAATCCTTATCAATGGCTTACTTACTTTCCAAAGCATTGCTCTAGGTGAAGAGTATCTCTTCCATTCCATGTTTAAGGATAAATATGAAACAAACACAGAAGATTTTTCTATCTGGGACTTCAACGAAACCACAAGGATCTTACAAAACTCATCTATCCCCTTAGAAATAAATATTCCTGTTGGTTTGTTTTTCCACTCCCCTGATAGTTTAAGCTTAAAAAATAAAACAGGTTCAGGTCAAATTGCAGGTATCCTTTCTTCCTCAGAGAAAGATCCAAATATTTATCCCTACATTAGAATATTTATAATCAGTGGCTACAGAGCCATTGATGCTGGAGTGGTTAAAACTGAATATGAACAGGTTTTAGATTTTGAATCCCAAAGAGGGGAAATTGAGACCATACAGTTCATCGACCAACACCATCCTGAATTACATCCAAATTGGGAAGGATTCTTTTGGAGTTTTTTTGACACAATGAGACCTAGGTATTCTAAGTCAGGTTTCTATCTAATTGGTATGAAAAATGGTAAACACATAGTCTTGGATATAAGAGAAAACAAAACAGAAATAAATTTCCATGAAGATATCATTCAGGCTACACTAGATTCAATCAAATAAAGATAATTCTAGGATAGATAGGGGATTCATAATTTCTCCATCAACTTTTAATCCTAAATGCAAGTGAGGACCTGTAGATATTCCTGTTGATCCCACTTCTCCAATTTTTTCACCTGCTCTAACAAAATCTCCTTCTTTGACATGAAGTTTAGATTGGTGCATATAGAGAGAAAATACCTTTGATCCATGATCTATTACAGTGAATATTCCTTCGTAAAACATTCTTTCTGCTATGACTACCTTTCCATCCTGTAATGCATAAATTGGAACTCCTGGCTTTCCTCTTAAATCTACGCCTCCATGGGGTTTCCCTAGACTTGATGGATGGTAGTACCGTTTTACATAAAAAGGACTGGTAACAAAAATCTTATCTAAAGGTAAAACAAATTTTCCTGTGAGTTTTAATTCAGAATCTGTAGAAAATGCTAATTGTTTTTTATCTTCACACTTTTTGATAAACTCAACAGTTTCTGGTGAATATTCTTTTAAAATATATTTATTTGGAACTCGTAGAGGATTGTACATCTTTCTTTCTGGGAAGTTAGTTTTTACAATGGAAATTGGAAATTTATAGATAGTTGTCTTATCTTCATCTTTTTTTTCTATATCTAAGTAGGAAGTTCCCTCTGGATGTTCTGGGGAAATGGGTAGTACGCCTAAATAAGAATCTTTGTAGATTTGCAGAGTAATGTATTTATCTGCCCATTTGGCAAAGAGAACAGAAGGATCAATTTTAGGTTTTCCTTTTACTTCTTTTATTTTTATAAACGCAAGGTTTCCTTGCTTAAATTCATTTGCCCTTGCTATTATTGAAAATCCTTCTTCTTTAAACCTAATCTCTTCATATGTATCACTGAGTATAGTTACCTCATCTTTTCGTGGTACAATTATATTTCCTTTGTTCGTTGGAGAACCTTTTTTAGAAATTAGATTATTACTTTTTTCTTTGTTATCTTTTTTATGAGCTGTAGCTGAGAGTTTAGTCTTATTTTGGATAAAACTAATATGTTTTTCACTATCCTTTGTCCCATTTTTAGATAGATCCTTTATTTTTAGGTCTTTGGTTTTTTCTTTTATATTGGCTATGGTATCTGAACTTTTCTTAATTTTTTCTTCTTTTGATTTAGCCTTACTTTTTTCAGAAACTAGGTCGTCCTTTTTTTGTTTCTTATTGGACTTTGGTTCACTGTGAATATTTTTACTCTTTTCTTCGATAGAATCTTTGCCATGATTATGCTTCAAATTCAGTGCAAGTTCAGTTTTTTTCAGAGAATGTTTGGTTTGCTCTGCTTGTATAAAAGAGAATAATAGAATAATATGTAATATAATAAAAATTTTTCCCATAATAACCAATCTAAAACCTTTGTATTTACCTATGTACTTCATTGCAATATCTTTATGGTGGTTAAAGATTCCCACTCCTTTACAATTATATTAATGAGACATAAAAAATCTATTCGTTTTATGAAGTATTAAAAAAAATATTCAAGATGTTCCTGCAAAAAGTCAGTTTTTGCAAATTAATTCGCAACAATCCTAGGTTCTTTTCCGCCTACCGGCGGAAAAAGATAGTTATTGCAGTTGCATCATTCAATATAATAATATTAGATTTATATAATTCAGATTACATTTGAGGTAAAGATACGTTTGAGAAGGAGACTTCCCCTTCTCAAACCGGTAGATTTATTTAAAGAAAATAAAGGTTATAACTATAAAGATTGGAACTAAAATCCCCATAGAATAAGCTAAATAACCACCAAAACTTGGCATTGGAACACCAGTTTCTTCAGCAACTGATTTTACCATGAAATTAGGAGCATTTCCAATGTATGTGTTTGCACCCATAAATACAGCACCTACTGCAATTGCTTTTAATATATCGGAATGTTCATTTACAATAGAAATTACCGATGCGGCTACTCCATTGGTTTCAAATAATCCCTGAGCTAAGCTTAAGAAAACAACATAGGTTGGTGCATTATCAAGAACAGAGGAAAATATACCTGTTGCCCAAAAGAATTGCCAAGGCTGAGTTACACCCAGAGCCTTACCATTTGCTTCCAATAAAACTAAAGCTGGAATCATTGTTATAAAAATACCCACAAATAAATAAGCAACTTCTTGGATAGGGTGCCAGGTAAATTTATTCTCTTCTCTAAACTTAGGATCGGAGGTTACTTTCGAGAGTAAAATGAAAAGAATCATTCCCGCTTCTCTAATGAATCCCCAAAGTCCAATCGATCCATGGTCATCTACCGGGATGGGTAAAAATTTAGGTAAAAATTTTGCATTTAAAAATGCCGCACAAAACACAATACCTAATAGCCACAAAAAGTTCAAGCCACCTACTATGGATATAGACTCAGCATTTGATTTGGCTACTTTAACATCCTCAGATTCACTCTTATAAGAATTTGTATCCCAAATAAAATATATTACTGAAAGAATCGCAATAGCAAAAACCATTTCAGGAACTAATTTAAAAGTCCATTCAAAAGGAACTCCTTTTAAGTAACCCAAGAAGAGAGGAGGATCCCCGAGGGGAGTCAAAGAACCACCAATGTTAGACACCATAAATATAAAAAAGATTACAGTGTGAACCTTGTTTTTTCTTTTCTCATTTGCCTTTAAAAGAGGACGAATCAAAAGCATAGAAGCTCCTGTTGTTCCAATAAAAGAAGCTAGGGAAGCACCTACTAACAAGAATATCAAGTTATTTATAGGCTTAGGAACAATATCCCCTCTGAGTACAATTGCCCCTGATATGTAAAACAGAGATGTCAGAAGAATAATAAATGGAATGTAATCATAAACCAATTGGTGTTCAACATTGTGAAAATATCCTTTTGGAATTAAAACGACAAGTGACAATGCAGATAATCCGAGAGAAATATATAATTTGTTAATGTTATGTTCCCACCAATGTGCCAAACTATGTGATGCAACTGGAAAAATTGCAATACTAAGGAGCAATAATACAAATGGAATTACTGACCAAGGAGCAAGCTCATCTTTATGATGCTCACCATGATCCGCTGCGGTAGAATGTTCATCCGTAGCTTCTTGTTGTGTTTGTGTACCTTCCGCTGGTGGGTTAGAATCTTCTGCTACTAAAACAGAAAAACTAACTATCATCGCAAAAACAAAAGTCATAAAAAGACTTGTTATTTTTCTAATATTCATAAACTATCCCTAAATATATTTTTTGGCGAACCCGGAGATGTACCTTTAGCCCAATCTATGCCAGTTTGAGGATAAATACTACTCGCTTAAAAAAAGTGGAAATATGGGCATAAGCTGTTCTCCATATCTAACTATCGACAGGATTCTCCTACAGATTTTTCTAAACTATTCTCGGATCAAAGAGTTTTTTTGTTTTTTAATAAAAAAATTTAAGTTTATTTGATCAAATGGGGTAAATTTCCCTTTTCTTCTTTGTGATTTCTGCCTGAAGTTAGGTATTGGTATTGATTTCTGGCATGATGATTCTTTGTGCGTAGATGAGTCCCATGTAAGGGGGAATTTTGAAAAGACAAAAATTCACCTCTATTAAACATTAAACCCGTGTCAACATCCATCATTTCATCTTCTTTCAAATGAACTCCCTCATAGAGCAACGTGATTACAGTCCCGCCATTGAGCGTACCATAAACAGTTTTATTTCCATTGAAATGAGATATTTTTCCTTCAAGATATTGACGATTGTCCATAGTTTATTTTCCTACCTTTGTTTTTAACGTGAACTGATTCAGTAAAGCCGCAAGAATTTTTTTAAAAAAATATGAAATTAGAGTTTCTATTTTTGAATTAATTCTAGAATAATTTATTGGATTTATTATTCTAGTCTGGATGATATTACTTCTATTAGAGTCTGTCCTATATCCCTTTACATTTATCTATAAACTATTATTCTGGTGGGATAAAAAGCGAACTGCTGTTAAGACAATTGAGAATTCAATCGTCTGGAGTGTGGGAAATCTTTCTGTTGGTGGAAATGGTAAAACCCCTTTTACATCTTATTTGGTTGACCTTGCTCTAAAATACACTGGGTTTGAACTTTATATACTTAGCAGGGGTTATGGTGGTGATAAGTCCAGCATCGGTATGGAAGTTGAGAGCACTTCTAAACCTGAAAACTGCGGGGATGAACCACTTCTCTTAAAGCGCAATCATCCTGAGGTAAGAGTTCTCATTGGAAAAAATAGATTCGAAGCTTTCTCTAAATTTTCTAAGTCAAATTCCAAAAAGTTTATAATTTTAGATGATGGTTTTCAACACCATGGACTTTCTAGAGAATATGATTTCGTATTAGTAGATGCCGAGCAGGGATTAGGAAATGGCCATGTTTTTCCATCAGGAAAACTTAGGGAGTCTGAAGATTCCTTACAACGTGCATCTGCAGTAGTTTTTACAAAGGTAAAAGAATCCAATCGTTATAAAGTCAATGCATTACGAGATCGCCTTGAAAAGAAATTTAACCACCTAGAGTTTTATTATTTTACTTACACCCCAGTACATTTTACAAATATGTTGGGTCATACACTATCACTAGATGAAATGAAATACAGAGATGTATACCTTTTTTCAGGTATAGCAAATCCCGACTCTTTTCGTGACACAGTCAAGCCTTTTTGTCGAACAATTTTAGGAGAAAAAATTTTTCGTGATCATTATACATATACTGGAACTGATCTGGCGAATCTTTACTCAAACTTAAAAAGTGGTACTGTACTACTATGCACTGAAAAAGATTTCGTAAAAATAATTAACCTAGATAATGTAGATAAATATTCTGGAATCTATTATTTAGTTATGAAAGGTAGTTTAGAGGAAGAAAATATAATGATAACTAAAATGAAAAATCTTTCTTTTGTTCCTACAACTAATCAATAAAATATATAAGAGTAATAAAATTTGACTGTTTATTTTTTTCTCTTAGCAACTATCAAATGATAAGTCTTATTTAAGGTTCCATAGCCGTACTTAAAAGGTATAGATAAAGGCTTTTGCTCTGTATGTAGGTCTTTTAAGTCCTGCTGGAACATATTAGGCCATAGTGCAATTGGTCTAGTATAAATACCGAATACCTTGGTATCAAAATCTTTTTTTAAATCTTTGATTCTAGGACCAGTATCATCCATCACAATTAAATCTGTAGTGCCCAGGATAAAATCTCTTATTTTAGTAAATTGGTCATAGTGCAATAAAAAAGAAGCCGCCTTAAATGTTGCAGAAAATCTTCCCTGTGTTTTTAAAAATTCTAATATAGAAGGATCCTTCTCTAGACCTTGGTTAGAAACATTTCCGCTTATATAGTACAAAGTCTTAATCTTGCTATTCTTATCACGAAATTTAATTTCCAAAGATACAAAACCTTTTCTGAAATTGCTATCTTTTGAAATGTCTCCTTCTGTAAGATACTTAATTTCTCCAGAAGATCCAAATGTTATAGATTTAATTTCCAAAACCTCATATCCCATAATCCCCATATAAGAAATGATTACAGGAGCAGTTCCTTGGTAAACTGCTGCTGTTATATTGATTTTCATTTTATTCGTTAAGAAAAAATTTAATCTGGAGATACTATCCAAGCTTGAGTTTAATTCCCGAAGTCCTTTGGTTTTTTTTTCATCACTGTCACCAACTAGGGTTGGCAAAAAACCACCAGCTTCTAAGCCAATCAATATATATTTGGAAGCATTGGGATATATGGTAAAAGCATTTGGAATATCTGGTCCTGAAAATGGATACAGGATAGTATCTGAGTATTGTTCAGAAAAATTTTTATCCAACCATTCTCGAAAGGGCAGCAAGGCAACCATAGTATACAACTTCCAATCTTTTTGTAAATTGGTTCGAAAATCTATATATCCTTTTGTCTTTGTATATGCATCCAAGGGATCGGATGGATCTTCATTCCATTTTCCGCTAAGGAAGTATGTTGTTTGTTGAATTCTGTCTTTGGTAACAATGGTAGTTTCATTAGATGGGGGTATTGGAATAATTTCAGATTCTTTTGGGAGGTCAGAATATGGAGGTATGATAATCTGACGGGGATATGAATCAGGGGAGGTGATCCTCTCTTCCTTACATCCTCCCAAAATGATGAGAGAAATAAACAAAATTGAACAGAAAATACGAGTAGCCATACGTAAGGAATGTAATAACAATAGAAAAAAAATATGGATTTAAAGCGAACACTTTCTTTGTTAGATTCCACCTCTCTAATGGTTACCTCCATCATTGGATCAGGGATTTTCTTTACTACAGGTTACCTTTTAAATGATATTTCTTCTCCTTTAGGTGTTTTACTTTGTTGGTTTTTAGGGGGTCTTTTTGCAGTCTCAGGTGCACTCACCTACTCTTATCCAGCCGTTCTCTTCCCAAAAGCGGGTGGGGACTATATCTATTTAAAAGAAGCATTTTCTCCTGTTCTTGCTTTCATGAGTGGATGGTCTGCATTGCTTGCCAATCTTTCCGCAAACATAGCTGTTTTGGCAATTGCATTTAGCGATCATTTTTTATTGTTATTTCCTACCTTAAAATATACAGTTTTCTATTCCTACTCTGTTGGATTTTTATCTATCCATTTTGGTATCTCTCAATTCATAGGTTTTTTATTGATATCTTTCTTTACTTATATCAATATCCGGGGAATTACATACGCAGTTCGAATCCAAAATTTTATAACATTTATAAAGATAGGAGGATTACTGATTTTTATTGTATTTGGATTTTTATATGGAACAAAGGATTATTCCAATTTTCAAACGGGAGAGGTTACACCCAAAGGAATAGCTTTGGGAATGGTTCCTGTTACTTTTTCATATTTGGGTTGGAATATGATTACGTACTTAGCAGGAGAAGTGAAGGATCCCGAACGGAACATCCCCCTTTCCATACTTTTAGCATGCTTCCTTACAATAGGAATTTATTTAGCTATCAATTTATTGTACCTTATCAGTGCCCCCATTTCAGAATTAAAAGGCAACGACGGAATTGGAGTGATTTCAGCAACCCATTTATTTGGAAAATGGGTAGCTCCATTTTTTACCATATTTATTCTTTGGATGGTTTCTGGATCACTGTCTTCAATTCTAATGGGAGCCTCTAGAGTTTACTATGCTATGGCTAAAGATGGATTATTTTTTTCTGGACTTTCCGAACTGCACCCAATATACCAAACACCTTATAAATCTATCTTATTCCAAGGTATTTATGCATCTTTTCTTCTAATCTTTGGAAATATTAAATCTTTAATTTTTATGATTACCTGTGCAGTGTTTTTACTTTCAACCATTACGGCTCTCACTGTATTTAAATTGAAGGCATCACAAATAAAAACATCCTATAATATCCCTTTTTATCCCTTACCGCCAGTTTTATTTTCTTTGGGTAATCTAATCTTAATAATTTACCTAACATTGGAATCATGGCAAAATACAATATGGGGAC
>Ga0209550_10001273_pt1 | contig 24305 bp, 24 predicted proteins | sample LauGreSuBDMM15SN_2_FD_187567 | JGI IMG/M metagenome (GOLD analysis project Ga0209550, IMG submission 187567) | Freshwater lake microbial communities from Lake Michigan, USA - Su13.BD.MM15.SN (SPAdes) (version 5) | ecosystem: Environmental > Aquatic > Freshwater > Lake | place: Lake Michigan... | reverse complement strand
TGAATCAGAGCAATGCGTTCTTGCATGGCCAGCACTTTGGATTGGCCAGTGGTGTTGCTGAGCGCGTGGATTTGTCGGTTGATGTTGGACTCTGAAATGTGGTCCATGTCGATCAGGGTCAAACGCGCCACGCCGCTGCGGGCCAGAGCTTCTGCCACCCAAGAGCCCACGCCACCGATCCCCACCACCACGACATGCGCTTGCCGAATGCGCCGCGCACCGGCCACGCCATACAGGCGTTGAAGACCGCCGAACCGGCGAGTGTTGTCGCCGTCTGTTTCCAACTGTGGCATCTCGCTCATGGACTGGTCGTGCAAAAAATGAAGCGGCTGCGAAGCTCGAATGTGAACGCTCAGGACTGGCGCATTTGCCAAAGCAAAGCGGCCCAGGCACCTGCAAAAATGCCCAACACCGACAGCAGGCTGCCCAGGCTCAAAGTCGACAGCCCACTCAGGCCCTGACCCAAGGTGCACCCCATGGCCAGAACGCCGCCTGTGCCCATGAGCGCGCCACCGACCAAATGTCGCACCAAATCGGCTCGGTGGGTGAAACCTTCCCAACGAAAGCTGCCTTGCTGCAATGCGCTCAGGCAAGCCCCCCCCAAAACACCGACCACTGTGACCATCCCCAGGGTCAGCCGTTTGCTGCCGTCGCTGTAATAAAGCAGGGCATCGAGCCAATAGCCTACTGGGGCCGTGAAGCTGAACGCTTCCATGCGGCCGCTGTGGGTGGCAAGGAACACCGGCTCCAGGGTTTCCGGGTGTTCAGGCACATAACCCATGACACCACTGACCCACCACAGTGCCACCACCAGCAAGCCAAGACCTGCACCCGTGGCCCAATTGAACACCGTGTGGAAACGGCGATCTCTGACGACCCACCCCAACAAAAGCAAGGACACCAGCGCCGCGCTGATGCCCAAGCCCGTTCGCAGGTCCAGCGCCCAAAAAGCAGACAACCACTGCCCGACAAAAGGGCCGTAGGGTAAGTGAATGACCACAGTGTCCAACCCGTGCACCCGCCACACCGCCGTTAGACCCCGCATGGCCGCCAGCGCAGAGACCGCCATGGCCAGCAAGACCACCAGGGATTTGAGGTTGCCCGCCGCCAGACGAACCAAGGATTTGCTGCTGCAGCCCGACGCCAACACCATGCCGATACCGAACATAGCGCCACCCAAAAGCGCCGACAGCCAGGCCAATTGAGAAGAGGCGTAAATGGTGCTCAGCGGACTGATCCAGCCCAGCCAAGCCATCAGGCCGAAACCGGCCGTAGCCACCGCCAAAGCCAGTGCCCATTGCCGCAACCGGGTGGCGTCGCGCATCACCACCCAATCGCTGATGGCCCCCATGGTGCAAAAGTGCCCCCGATGAACCAAGATACCCGCCAACAGCGATAAGGCGAAACTGGGCCCTTGAACCAGGAAGACCAACTGCTGGACTTCATCCGCAGAATACAAAACCATCCGGTGTCAGCGCAGGCGACTCAAGCGCTCGCGGGCGGTGCCTGCCGTTTCGGCCTGAGGATAGGCGGCAATCAAATCTTCCAGCGTTTTAAGCGCCGCCTTGATGTCCTTGAGTTCAATTTGAACATTGGAGATGGCCAGCATGGACTCGGCCGCACGCGGGTGATTTGGCGCCATGCTCAGCAGCTTCTGGAAATTCGCCATCGACTCTTTGTAAGCCTTGTTGGCGTACTGAGCGTTGCCCAGCCAGAACAGGGCCGAGGGCACATAAGCGCTGGCCCCATGACGCAATACAAACGATTCCAGTGCACCTTGGGCAGCAGCAAAGTCGGCCTGGCGAAACAGCGCCATGGCTTTGTCGTGGTCGGCTTTTTCAGCTGGGTCAACCATCACCTCGCGGCCATCGATGGTGGCGGGTACGGGCTCGAAGCGGCGCAAGCGGTCTTCGACGGTGCTAAGCACGTCTTTTTGACGCAACTGCAATTCAGTCAGGTCGCGTGCCAGGCGCTCTTGCGCACCCAAGCTTTGCGCCAGTTCCGATTTGAGGCGATCAATTTGGCCCTGCAAATCCAGCAGCGCACTGCGCAGCTGGGCAATGGCTTGGTTTTGTGACTGACTTTGCGACTGCACGTTTTGCTCGATCAGGGCGCGGGTGGCGTTTTGAGACTGTTCCAGACGTTGGCGCAAATCCAGGATGGCCCGACGGGCTTCGTCATCTCCGCCAAACAAGGCCGCTTGTGCTGGGCTGGACAAAACCGCCAAGCCAAGGGTCAGCGCCATGGCAGCATTGCACCAGACCGATCGAACGTGTTGCATGTCAGACCTCAATAACGGATTTCAACGCGGCGGTTTTGCGCCTGGTCGGCCTCAGAAGCGCCGTTGGCCAAGGGCTTTTCCTTGCCAAAGCTGACGGCCTCGAGTTGAGATTCAGGCACGCCCAGCAAGCTCAGCGCCTGGCGCACCGCATCGGCACGCTTTTGGCCCAAGGCCAGGTTGTACTCACGGCCACCTCGGTCATCGGTGTGGCCTTCCAGATTGGCTTTGCGCTGCTTGTTGGCTTGCAAAAACTGGGCATGCGAAGCGATCACAGGACGCGCTTCTGGGCGAAGCACAAAACTGTCGTAATCAAAAAACACGACATGAGCAATGCCCACAGGGCCTTGGCCTGACGCGCTTTGATTGGCCGTCACAGAAGCCACGCCTGTTTGGGCACTCCCTTGACCAGAACCAATGGTTTGCACCGCCACATTGGCGCCAGAGGCTTTGCTGGTGGCCGATTTGTCTTCAACGGGCACATCATCGAGTTTGACGCCCGAGGCGCAGCCCGCCAGGGCCACCGAGACCATCAACACCGACCAGAAATGCTTTTTCATATTGAACCTCATGGATAAAAACAGATTTTAAATTCAGAACTCAGGGACGCACCGGACCCCAATGCGGCTCGCGGATGTCACCGCCTTGCACAGCCAAGCGGGCTTTGATGCGCCCATCCAGTGTGGTGGTCATCAAGGCTTCACCGCCTTGTTGCGTGGCGTACACCAGCAAACGGCTGTTGGCGGCAAAACTGGGGCGCTCATCGGCGTTGGTGTCCGTCAACGCTGTGGCCTGACCTGTGGCCAACTCCATCAGGTGCAAACGAAAACCGCCAGGCAGGCGAGAGACATAGGCCAGCCAGCGACCATCGGGGCTGATGGCCGGCGAGATGTTGTAGTTACCCGAAAAAGTCACCCGGTCGGCAGGACCGCCTTGTGCTGGCATTTTGTAGATTTGGGGGTTACCGCCCCGGTCGCTGACAAAGTACAAGGTGTTGCCATCCGGAGAAAACGCTGGTTCGGTGTTGATGTTGCCCGAAGTCAGGCGCTGGGGCTCGCCGCCTTGCAAGGACACCCGGTAGAGCTGCGAGCCACCATCGCGGCTGAGCGTTGCCACAATCGAGCGACCGTCAGGGGCCCATGCCGGTGCGCTGTTGGAGCCTTTGAAATTGGCCACCACCCTGCGCTGACCACTGGCCAATTCATGAACGTAGACGACGGGCTTGCGAGACTCAAAGGACACATAGGCCAATTGGTTGCCCGTGGGCGACCATGAGGGGGAGATGATGGGTTCTGGACTGCTGAGCGCAGAGCGTGCGCCCTCCCCATCGGAATCAGCAATCCACAGGTTGTAGCGGCCACTGGATTTGGTGACATAACTGATGCGCGAGGTGAACACACCAGGGGTGCCCGTCAGCTGCTGGTAAACCCAATCGGACACACGGTGGGCCGATAAACGCAAATCAGCCGCGGTGACGTTGTCCTTGAAATCGGACTTTTCCTGCCCCTTGACAGCGTCCCACAATCGGGCCCGGACATCGAAGCGGCCGTTGGCCAGACGCGTGACCGATCCCGCCACCAGGGCCTCGGCCGACAAAGGGCGCAGGACCGACCAGTCTGGGCGGCTCATTTCGTCGAGCGCCAGACTTTCTGCAGGCAAGGGCTTGAACTGGCCACTGCGGGCCAAGTCGGCTTGCACAATCTGGGACATCTTCTGGCCGGCCTGGGCTTCGCCCTTGAAAGGCGCCACCAGCACGGGCAATTGGGTCAGACCCACGCCCGTGACTTCGACGCGGAACTGCGCCAGCGCGCTGCTGGCAGCCAATAACATCCAGAGCCAGATCAACAGCGAACCCAGACGGCGGACAGGTGTGCAAAACAGGTTCATGTGCATCAACAGCAGAGCGTTTCGAATCAAAACGCCAATCGTACACCGTGATGACCTCTTTTTGACCGATGATCGCACCCAAGCGCCAAAGACTGCGCGGCTGAGCGCTTGATGACAGACCTGCGTCTTAGAATAGCAAAATCCATGTCTGAAGCCCAAACCGCCCCCTTACCGCCCACGGGCATCACCCCACAGCCTGGCATTGCGAAGCGTTTGTTGCGCCTGAAACCCTATTTTTGGCGTCAACGTGGCGTCTGGATGCTGGCCATTGGGGCCACTTTGGTCGCCGCCCTGACCGAACCCCTGATTCCTGCCCTGTTCCAGCCTTTGCTGGACAACGGCTTCGCTGAAAACAGTTTGCCGCTGTGGTCGATTCCACTGGTGGTCATTGGCCTTTTTGGCCTGCGTGGTCTGGCGCACTTTGCGGCGCAGTACGCGCTGGCGCGTGTGACCAATGACGGCATGGAAAAACTGCGCAGCGATTTGTTTGCCAAACTGGTGCGGGCCGATTTGTCGCTGTTCAGTCGCCAGTCGGCCAGCGCCTTGTCCAACACCGTGGTGTATGAAGTGCAAATTGGTGCATCGCAGCTCGTATCGGCCTTGATCGGCTTGACCCGCGACGGCTTTACCCTGCTGGCCCTGATTGGCTATTTGATGTGGCTGAACTGGCAGCTCACGCTGGTGGTGTTCACCGTGGCCCCGGGTCTCAGCTGGATCATGAAAGTGTTGTCTCGTCGCCTGTATGGGCTGACGAAGGAAAGCCAGAAAGCCACCGACGATCTGGCCTACGTGGTGGAAGAGAATGTGCTGGCCCATCGCATGGTGCGCCTACACGGAGCCCAGGCGCAACAAATGGGGCGCTTCGATGCGCTTGGGCAGCGACTGCGGCGCTTGGCCCTCAAATCCACGGTGGCCTCGGCCGCCATGACACCGCTGACGCAAATCATGGCGGCGATTGCCCTGTCCTTGGTGCTGGTGATCGCCCTGGTGCAGAGTCGCGAAGCCGGGTCGGGGACCACGGTGGGCAGTTTTGTGGCCTTCATCACGGCCATGCTGATGCTGATTGCGCCCATCAAACGTCTGGCCGATGTGGCCAACCCCATCACGCGGGGCCTGGCCGCGCTGGAGCGTGGCTTGGCCCTGATGCACGACGCGCCCGAAGAAAGCCAAGGCCATCACCAAAGGCAGCGGGCAAACGGCGCCTTGGAGTGGCAGGACGTGTCCGTGCAGTTCAACCCGGACGGTGCGCCAGCATTGGCGAACATCCATCTGAGTGTGGCGCCGGGCGAAACGGTGGCCCTGGTGGGCACGTCGGGGGCAGGCAAAACCACGCTGATTCAACTGTTGCCGCGCTTTTTGAACCCGTCCAGTGGCTTGGTGCTGCTCGATGGCGTGCCCCTGCCACTGTGGCAACTGGACAGCTTGCGCAGCCAACTGGCCATGGTCAGTCAAGATGTGGTGATGTTCAACGACAGCTTCGCGGCCAATGTGAGCTTGGGCCACACGCCTGACCGCGACAAAGTGCAGCAATGCCTGGAAGCGGCGAATTTGTGGTCCCATGTGCAAACCCTGCCCCAAGGCATGGACACCGATTTAGGCCACAACGCCAACCAGCTCTCGGGGGGGCAGCGCCAGCGCTTGGCGATTGCCCGGGCTCTCTACAAGGATGCTCCCATTTTGATTTTGGACGAAGCCACCTCGGCACTGGACAACGAATCAGAACGGCTGGTGCAGGACGCCCTGCAAAAACTGATGCAAGGCCGCACGACATTGATCGTGGCGCACCGGCTGTCGACCATCGAGCACGCCGACCGGGTCATCGTGATGGAGCGCGGCCAAATTGTCGAGCAAGGAGCTCCCGCCGAGTTGCTGGCGCGCGGTGGCGCCTATGCGCGACTGCACCACCGAGGCGAATGGGCCCCAGAACTGCAGGCCTGAGTGGCCTTAAAGCAGCACGATGTCGTATTGCTCAGGCCCCAAGGCAGCCTCGACTTGGAGTGAAATGGGCTTGGCAATGAAGTCCGACAAGCCCGCCAAGTGCTGACTTTCTTCGTCCAGCAGCAAATCAATGACCGCCGAGGTGGCCACGATGCGGAACTCCCGCGGGTTGAACTGACGCGCTTCGCGCAGGATCTCGCGCAAGATGTCGTAGACCACCGAGCGCGGTGTCTTGACGATGCCCTTGCCCTGGCAACTCGGGCAAGGTTCGCACAACATGTGGGCCAAAGATTCGCGGGTGCGCTTGCGCGTCATTTCCAGCAAGCCCAGTGACGAAAAGCCCCCGGCCATGGTTTTGACGCGGTCACGCGACAGCTGTTTGCGGAACTCGGCCAGCACAGCCTCCTGGTGCTCGGGGCGGGCCATGTCGATGAAGTCGGCAATGACGATGCCGCCCAGGTTGCGCAGGCGCAATTGCCGGGCAATGGCCTGGGCTGCCTCCAAATTGGTTTTAAAAATCGTGTCTTCAAAATTACGCGCACCGACATAACCGCCCGTATTCACGTCCACCGTGGTCAGCGCCTCGGTTTGGTCAATGATCAGGTAGCCGCCCGATTTAAGTTCCACCCGCCGGCCCAGCGCCTTGGCGATTTCCTCGTCGATGGCATACAGGTCAAAAATCGGGCGTTCACCTTTGTACAGCTGCAAGCGCTCCGCCGCTTTGGGCATGAACTCGAGGCCAAATTCCTGAAGCTGGGCAAACTGCTCCTGCGAATCGATGCGGATGCTTTGTGTGGCCTCCCCCACCAGGTCGCGCAACACGCGCTGCAACAGCGTCAAGTCCTGATGCAGGATAGAGGCGGGCGGCCGCCGCAAAGAGGCCTCTTTGATGCGGGTCCAGGTCTTGCGCAGGTAGGCGATGTCGTCTTGCAACTCTTCGTCGCTCGAGTCTTCGGCGTTGGTGCGCAAAATAAAGCCACCGCCTGCAGGCCCCACCAAAGCTTGCACCCTTTGGCGCAGCGCATCGCGCTGCTCAGAAGGAATTTTTTGCGACACCCCGATGTGGTCGTCTTGCGGCAAGAACACCAAGTGTCGGCCTGCAATGCTGATCTGGGTGGACAGGCGCGCGCCCTTGGTCCCCATGGGGTCCTTGATCACCTGCACCATGATGGCGCGGCCTTCGAACACCTGCTTTTCAATCGGCACCAGCGGCTGGCCCGTGCGGGCTGCAGCCGCCTCGCCTTCGGCGTGTTTTTGCCAAACATCGGCCACATGCAAAAAGGCCGCTTTGTCGAGGCCAATGTCGATGAAGGCCGATTGCATACCCGGCAAAACACGGGCCACTTTGCCCAGGTACACATTCCCTACCAGACCGCGTTCCAGCGTGCGCTCGACATGCAGCTCTTGCACCGCGCCAAATTCGACCACAGCGACCCGTGTTTCCTGGGGCGACCAATTGACCAAAATATCTTGTTGCATGGAGGGCATCAGCTGGAGAAAAGAAAAACAATTCGGAAAACGACGGGGCACCATCAGCGCCTTGGCTTGCGCGAACGCTCAACAGCGCACGCCCAAGGAACGCAGCAAAGCGGCAGTCTCGAACAGCGGCAAACCCATGATGCCTGAATAACTGCCCCGGATCTGTTCAATATGGGCAGCCGCCCTGCCCTGTACCCCGTAAGCACCGGCTTTGCCCATGGGCTCGCCTGTAGCCACATAGGCCTTGATCTGCGCGGGCGACATGGGCGCAAAGCGCACCCAGGACTCGGACACCGCCGACACCCGTTTGCTGCCCTTTTGCACCGCCACGGCCGTCAACACGCGGTGGTTTTGACCCGCCAGACACTTCAAGATGCGCACTGCATCGGACTCGTTTTTTGGCTTGCCCAGAATTTCGCGGCCCAGGCACACGGTGGTGTCAGCGCACAGCAAGGGCGCGGCAGGCAGGCCCTGGTGCTTCAACCGTTGCACCGCTGCATCGAGTTTCAGACCAGTCACCCGCGCCACATAGCGTGCAGGCGCTTCCGCGCCCCGCACATCTTCCAGAGACTCGGCGTCCTCTTCAGGCGAGGTCAGCAGCAACCTGTGGGCCACACCGATCTGGTCAAGGAGCTGGCTGCGCCGAGGGCTTTGAGAGGCGAGATAAATGAAGTCGCTCATTCGCGGTGGTAGGGGTGGTTGGCGTTGATGGACAAGGCGCGGTAAAGCTGCTCGATCAGCAGCACCCGGGCCATGGCGTGGGGCAAGGTCAGGTCAGACAAGCGAATGCGCTCTTGGGCGGCTTGCCGGAACTCGGGCTCCAGCCCGTCAGGGCCGCCGATGACCAATGCCACATCGGTGCCACCGAGCTGCCAGCTGGTCAAGCGCGTGGCCAGCGCTTGGGTGGTCAAAGAGGTGCCGCGCTCGTCGAGCACCACGATGCGGGTGCCACGCGGAATGGCCGCTTCAATGCGCTGGCGCTCTGCGGCGTAAAGGTTGGGCAGGGTTTTGGAGCCTCGAGGCTCGGTTTTCACGGCCTTGAGCTCGACCTTGAGCTCAGGCGGAAAACGTTTGGCGTAGTCGTCCCAGGCCGTTTGAGCCCAGTCGGGCACGCGCAGGCCGACCGCAACGATCAGCAGCTTCATGCAGGATCAATCGGCTTTGCGGCGGCTGGCCGCTTGCACGGGCTTGCGGATCGGTGCTTTTTTGGCCGCAGCTTTGGCGGCAGGCTTGGCCGTGGGTTTGCCAACTGTCTTCAACGTGGGCTTGCTGCTGGGGCTGCTGGGTTTCGGAGTCGACTTGACTGCCGTTTTAGCGGCGGATTTGGAGGCAGGTTTAGCGGAGGGTTTAGCGGTAGTTTTAGCAGGTGCCTTGGCCGCTGGCTTGGCCGATTTGGCCGGTGCCTTCAATGCGGGTTTGGCTTTGGCGGCAGATTGCGCGGCGGGTTTGGCGGCAGCCTTCTTGGCAGCAGGAATTTTTGCATCGGTAGATTTGGCCGCAGCTTTGCCCGTGGCTTTTTTCGCGACCGAGTTCTTGATGTGGCCCTTGACCTCTGCTGTTGCGGCTGGCTTGGGCGCACCAAACTTCAGGCGCACGGGCGTTCCGCCCCAAATTTCTTCCAGGTTGTAGTAGGTGCGAATGGTGGGCTGCATGACGTGCACCACGGCTGCGCCGCAATCGACAATGATCCACTCGCCGTTGTCTTCGCCCTCAATGCGGGGTTTGCCAAAGCCGGCGTTGCGCACTTTGTCACGCACGCTGGCGGCCAAGGCCTTGGTCTGGCGGTTGGAGGTACCCGAGGCAATGATGACCCGCTCAAACAAAGAGGAAAGGTGCTCGGTGTCAAACACTTGGATCTCTTGGGCCTTGACGTCCTCCAGAGCGTCCACAATGGTTCGCTGGAGTTTTTGAATGTCTTTTTTGGCTGCGTTATCGGTCATTAATGGGGCCTGTAAAGGTGGTGTTCGTGAATATAGCGCTCAACAGCGGGGGGAACCAAGCCTGTCAGGGCCTGCTCTGTGGCGGCCAGCATACGGATGTCCGTGGCACTGTGGGGCATCAGCGGCATGTCCAGAGTGCGAATGCGCGCTTGCAGCGTGTCAGAAAGGGGTTGGGTTTTGGGTGCCGTGCCTGATTCTTTGTTCCAAGCACGCACGACCACATCACGGCCTGCGGCGCAGATTATAGCGATGCGCCCGATTTCACCAATTTGGTGCCAAGAGGGCAAGGACCGCCGCTGGTCGTCACCAATGAGCAAAAACAGCTGCGCCTGCGGGTATTCGGCCTGCAGTTCATGCAAGGTGTCCACCGTGTAGCTGGGACCGGATCGGCAAATTTCGCGCTCGTCCACCACAACGGGCGGCAAATGTGCAAAGGCCAGTCGGGTCATGGCCACGCGGTTGACGGCATCAGACAACTGACGCGGTTTGTGCCAAGCATCTCCCGTAGGTAAAACACGAACTTGCTGGAGTTGCAACTGCTTGATAGCCGCCTCCACCAAGGCCACATGCGCCAAGTGCGGCGGATCAAAAGCCCCACCAAAAACACCCAAGCGCTGTATGTCAGGCTTGACGTTGGGCATCGCAGTCGGCAGGCTCAAACCCAGTCCTTGGGCACCAGAAAGTGGCTGAGCAAGCGCGCTTCGGGCGATCCCGGCGGATCCTGGCGCTGATAAGACCAGCGAACTTCAGGCGGCATGGACAGCAAGATCGATTCGGTGCGGCCACCGGACTGCAAACCGAAATGCGTGCCCCGATCCCAGACCAGGTTGAACTCCACATAGCGGCCACGGCGGTAGAGCTGAAAGTCACGTTCGTGCTCGCCATAAGGCTTGTCTTTGCGGCGCATCACGATCGGCATGTAGGCCGTCAGCAGTGAATCACCCACGCTTTGCAGCATGGCAAAACTCTGCTCCATGCCCAGCTCGGAAAAGTCGTCAAAAAAAATGCCGCCGACACCGCGCTGCTCATGGCGATGTTTGTTGCAAAAATAGTCATCACACCAGGTCTTAAAGCGAGGGTGCAAACCCTCGCCAAACGGGGTCAACGCGTCCTTGCAAGTCTGGTGGAAATGCACCGCGTCTTCGTCAAAACCGTAGTAGGGCGTCAGGTCCATGCCACCGCCAAACCAGGCCACGGGCGCCCTACCCTCGGGTTTGGCCGCGATCATGCGCACGTTCATGTGCACTGTGGGCACATAGGGGTTGCCCGGGTGGAACACCAGGGACATGCCCATGGCTTCAAAAGCCGATCCAGTTAGCTCGGGGCGGTGTTGAGTGGCCGAGGGTGGCAGCTGTGGCCCAGTGACGTGCGAAAACCCGCAACCAGCCCGTTCAAAAATGGGCCCACCTTCCAGAATCTGGGTGATGCCATTGCCCTGGAGTTTTTCGCCAGGGTCTTTTTGCCAGGCGTCGGTCAGGAAAGGGGTGCCATCAAGATCCGTCAAGGCCCCGGTGATGCGGGACTGCAGTCCCAGCAGATAGTTCTTGACGGTGCCGAGTTCGAAGCTGGTGCTCATGGTGGAGACAGACGTAGTGAGATGATTAGGAAATGGTCGTGGTCTCTGGCGGGGACGGCTGATCGGCCTGAACAGGGCGCCAAGGGATGATGGGCCCCATTTGGTGCGCATGAAAGCCCGTCACCCCTGCATAGACTTGGGCCAGGTGGGCGTAATCTTGCTCAACATGCCCCGTCAGGTCGTAAAAATCGACCACGCCAAAGCGCCGCCGCCCCCAGTCCAGCTTGACCAAGGCCAAGGGCACCTGCGCCCCGAGGGCCAGTTGGTAAAAACCGCTGCGCCAACCCGGTGTATGGCTGCGTGTGCCCTCGGGCGCCAGACCCAACCAGAGAAACTGGTCGTTTTGCTTGTGCTGCTCGAAAACATGCGCCATCTGTCCGACCACGCCCTTTGACGAGCTGCGGTCAATCGGGATGCCGCCCAGCCACCGAAGCCAGGCACCGACCAATGGAAATTTGAACAACGAGTCTTTGCCCCAAAAATGCACCGGGACGCCCAGTGCCCATTTGGCCAGCATACCGATCGGAAAATCCCAATTACTGGTGTGTGGATAAAAAACAGCCACACCCTGACGGGTCGGAAAACCCTCAAAGTCAACATGCCAGCCCAGCAGTTTCAAGACCCAGCGGGCCAAGGGGGAGCCCTTGAAGGTCACGGGGTGGTCGGGCGGACTGCGCATGGCGAAAATGTTGCTTCAGTTTTTGATGGCGCGGTAACCAATGTCTTGGCGCATCTGCATGCCTTCAAAGGCAATTGGGATGGCAGCCTGGTAAGCCTTTTGCTGCGCTTGCTTGACCGAGTCGGCCAGCACCGTGACGCACAGCACACGCCCCCCAGAGGTCAGAATTTGACCGTCTTTTTCGGTGGTGCCCGCATGGAACACCATGGCATCGTTCAGGTCCTTGGGCAGACCAGTCACGGCATCGCCCTTGCGTGGGTCCAGCGGATAACCCGCTGCGGCCATGACCACCCCCAGCGCCACGCGCCGATCCCACTCCATCTCCAATTGATTCAGACCCTCGCCGGTCGCCGCCATCAGCACTTCAAACAGATCGGACTTCAGGCGCATCAAGATGGGCTGGGTCTCGGGGTCGCCCATGCGGCAGTTGAATTCCAGGGTTTTGATGCGGCCTTGAGGGTCGATCATCAAGCCTGCATACAAGAAGCCGGTGTAGGTAATGCCGTCTTTTTCCATGCCCCGAATGGTGGGCAAGATGACCTCACGCATGGCGCGGGCGTGCACCTCGGCCGTGACCACGGGGGCGGGTGAATACGCTCCCATGCCGCCCGTGTTGGGGCCTTCGTCGCCGTCCAACAAACGTTTGTGGTCTTGGCTGGTGGCCAGGGCTGCAACGGTCTTGCCATCGCACAACACCATGAAGCTGGCTTCTTCGCCTTGTAAGAACTCTTCGATCACCACGCGAGCGACGCCCGCGTTGTGCGCCACACCCAGTGCGTTATCGAGCAGCATGAAGTCGATCGCCTCGTGGGCCTCGGCCAGCGTCATGGCCACCACCACGCCTTTGCCCGCTGCCAGGCCGTCGGCTTTGACCACAATGGGTGCGCCTTGCTGGTCCACATAGGCGTGGGCCAGGGCCGCATCGGTAAAGGTCTCAAACTGAGCGGTGGGTATGCCGTGGAGCTGCATGAAGGCTTTTGAAAAAACCTTGGAACTTTCCAACTGAGCAGCGGCCCGGGTGGGGCCGAATATCCGCATGCCATGGGCGCGAAAATCATCCACAATGCCAGCTGCCAAGGGCGCCTCTGGCCCCACCAAGGTCAGACCGATGCCATTGTCCAAGGCCCACTGGCGCAGCAGCGCCAAGTCGGTGATCGGCACATTGATGAGGTTTTTGTCTTTGGCTGTGCCACCGTTGCCTGGTGCAACATAAACCTGTTGAAGTTTGGTTGATTGCGCCAATTTCCAGGCCATGGCGTGCTCACGGCCACCACTGCCGACGATCAATACTTTCATCGAACTTCCTTAATCTTCAAATTCAGCGTTATGGAACACATTTTGTACATCGTCCAAGTCTTCCAATATATCCAATAATTTCTGCATTTTTGCAGCCTCATCGCCGGACAAAGACACAGAATTTTCGGCACGCCAAGTGACTTCGGACATCTCGGCCACCAGTCCAGCGGCCTCCAACGCGTTTTTAACAGCCTCAAAATTAGCGGGTGTGGTCAAAACCTCGATCGCGCCCTCCTCGTCGGTGAGCACATCTTCGGCACCGGCTTCCAACGCCACCTCCATGACCCGGTCCTCCGAAGTGCCGGGAGCAAAAATCAGTTGGCCGCAATGTTTGAATTGGAACGCCACCGAACCCTCGGTCCCCAGGTTGCCGCCGTGCTTGCTCAGCGCATGGCGCATTTCAGCCACGGTACGCACCCGGTTGTCGGTCATGGTGTCCACGATGATGGCCGCGCCACCGATGCCGTAGCCCTCGTATCGGATTTCCTCGTAAGTTACACCCTCCAGATTGCCAGTGGCTTTGTCCACGTTGCGTTTGATGGTGTCGGCCGGCATATTGGCCGATTTAGCCTTCTCGATGGCCAAACGCAGGCGGGGATTGGCGCTGACGTCACCGCCACCCGTGCGGGCCGCAACCATGATTTCACGCACCACGCGGGTCCAGATCCGTTGGCGCTTTTCATCTTGCCGCCCCTTGCGGTGCTGAATATTTGCCCATTTACTGTGGCCAGCCATAGGAAATTCCTCGAATGTTGATTTAATCTAGAGGCTTGATTTTACTTTTCACTCCGGGGAGGAGATTTTCGATGGCTGATCCCATGTTGATTGCTCAAAATGCCCAAGCGCAATGTCACCTGCTGCCAGGCCTGGCCAACCGCCATGGCTTGATCACCGGGGCCACCGGCACTGGCAAAACCGTGACGCTGCAAACCCTGGCCGAAAGCTTTTCGCGGATGGGCGTGCCGGTCTTCATGGCCGACGTCAAAGGCGACCTGACCGGGGTCAGCCAAGCGGGCAAGATCGGCGACAAGCTGGCCGCTGTGCTGAAAGACCGAGGGCTTGGGCTTCCCGAGCCCCTGGCCTGCCCCACCACCTTGTGGGACGTGTTTGGTGAGCAAGGCCACCCGGTGCGTGCCACCATTTCGGATATGGGCCCCTTGTTGCTGACCCGCATGTTGGGCCTGAACGACACGCAAGCCGGGGTGCTGAACCTGGTGTTCAAAATCGCAGACGACAACGGCTTGCTGCTGCTGGACATGAAAGACCTGCGGTCCATGCTGCAGTACGTGGGGGACAACGCCAAACAATTTACTACCGAATACGGCAACATCAGCGCCGCCAGCATAGGGGCCATCCAGCGCGGCTTGGTGCAAATCGAAACCCAGGGTGGTGATCAGTTCTTTGGCGAGCCCATGCTCAACATCGAAGACTTTATGCAGACCGACGCGCATGGTCAGGGGGTCGTGAATATTCTAGCGGCCGACAAGCTCATGAACTCGCCGCGCCTCTACGCCACCTTCTTGTTGTGGATGCTGTCGGAGTTGTTTGAGGTGCTGCCCGAAATCGGCGATCCGGAAAAGCCCAAGCTCGTCTTCTTTTTTGACGAGGCCCACTTGTTGTTCAAGGACGCCCCGGCGGTCCTGGTCGAGCGCATCGAACTGGTGGTGCGCTTGGTGCGCTCCAAAGGCGTTGGGGTGTACTTCGTCACGCAAAACCCGCTGGACATCCCCGACAGCGTGCTGGGCCAGCTGGGCAACCGGGTGCAGCACGCCCTGCGCGCCTACACCCCTCGCGACCAAAAAGCCGTGAAATCGACCGCGCAAACCATGCGCCCCAAGGCAGGACTGGACATTGAGGCCGCCATCACCGAGCTGGCCGTGGGCGAGGCCTTGGTGAGTTTTCTGGACGCCAAGGGCCGGCCCTGTGAGACCGAGCGGGTGTTTGTGCTGCCCCCGGGCAGCCAGTTGGGGCCCATCACCCCAGCACAGCGTCAGGCGCTGGTTCAGGGCTCTTTGGTGGCAGGGGTGTACGAACAAGCCCAGGACCGGGAGTCGGCTTACGAAAAAATCAAGGGCCAGGCCACCGCTGCCGGCCAAGCCAACACCAACAGCCCCTTGCCTGGCCAAACCGCAACGACGGCCGAGCCGGCCGGCGGAGGCCTGATGGGTGGGCTGTCTGCCATGCTGTTTGGTAGCTCAGGCCCTCGCGGTGGGCAACGCGATGGGGTGGCCCAGTTGGTGGTCAAAAGTGCCGTGCGCACGGTGGGCTCGGCCATTGGCAGGGAAATTGTGCGCGGCGTACTGGGCAACTTACTGGGAAGTAGCCGGCGCAGGTAATGTCAAGCCAACAGCCGAGCAGCCAACAGCCTTCGACCCACAAAAAAAGGCCCCGAAGGGCCTTTTTGGTGATCCCGCTCCCGAAAAAGGGGCCAGGAAGCGGGCACGGGTCTTAATCCGCCGTCGCTTCTTCTGGCTCGGTAGGCTCCGAACGCGATGCGCGACTTTCCTTTTTCGGGTTAGGCGTGATGTCCAGCAACACCTCGTCCTTGTCGTCGATGTCCACCGTCAGGCGACCACCCTCGGTCAGGCGACCGAACAGCAACTCGTCGGCCAAGGCCTTGCGAATCGTGTCTTGAATCAGGCGCTGCATCGGACGAGCGCCCATGAGAGGGTCAAAGCCCTTCTTGCCCAGGAACTTGCGCAAGGCGTCGGTGAAGGTGACTTCCACCTTTTTCTCACCCAGCTGGGTTTCCAGTTGCAGCAAGAATTTATCCACCACGCGCAGAATGATCTGTGCATCAAGGGGCTTGAAGCTGACCATCGCATCCAAGCGGTTGCGGAACTCTGGTGTGAAGAGGCGCTTGATATCGGCCATTTCATCGCCTGCCGCACGTGGGTTGGTGAAACCGATGGTGGCCTTGTTCATGGTCTCGGCCCCCGCGTTGGTGGTCATGATGATGATCACGTTGCGGAAGTCGGCCTTGCGCCCGTTATTGTCGGTCAAGGTGCCGTGGTCCATGACCTGCAGCAGCACGTTGAAGATGTCCGGGTGGGCCTTCTCAATTTCGTCGAGCAAGAGCACGCAATGCGGCTTCTTGGTCACGGCTTCGGTCAACAAGCCACCCTGGTCAAAACCCACATAGCCCGGAGGCGCGCCGATCAGGCGGCTCACCGCATGGCGCTCCATGTACTCGGACATGTCAAAGCGGATGAGCTCAATGCCCATGATGTAAGCGAGTTGCTTGGCCGCCTCGGTCTTGCCCACGCCCGTGGGGCCCGAGAACAGGAAGGAGCCAATCGGCTTGTCGGTCTTGCCCAGGCCAGAGCGGGCCATCTTGACGGCTGAGGCCAGCACTTCAATGGCTTTGTCCTGGCCGAACACCACCGATTTGAGGTCACGCTCGATGGTCTGCAGCTTGCTGCGGTCGTCGTTGGACACGTTGGCCGGTGGGATGCGGGCAATCTTGGCGACGATGTCCTCGATCTCGGACTTGCCAATCGTCTTTTTGCGCTTGGAGGCTACCTGGATTCGCTGGGCAGCCCCTGCTTCGTCGATCACGTCAATCGCCTTGTCGGGCAGTTGGCGGTCGTTGATGAACTTGGCCGACAACTCAGCGGCAGCCTGCAACGCCGCGTTGGTGTACTTGACGCTGTGATGGTCTTCAAAGCGGCTCTTGAGGCCTTTGAGGATGTCCACCGTCTCGGACACGGTGGGCTCGACCACGTCCACTTTCTGGAAGCGACGCGACAAAGCGGCGTCTTTTTCAAATATGCCCCGGTATTCCGTGAAGGTGGTCGCGCCGATGCACTTGAGCTGGCCATTGGAGAGGGCTGGCTTGAGCAAGTTGGAGGCGTCCAGGGTGCCGCCCGAGGCCGCACCCGCACCGATCAGGGTGTGGATTTCGTCGATGAAGAGAATGCCGTTGGGTTTATCCTTGAGAGACTTGAGCACGCCCTTGAGGCGTTGTTCGAAGTCGCCCCGGTACTTGGTCCCTGCAAGCAGCGCGCCCATGTCCAGCGAATACACCGTGGCTTCCGCCAGGATGTCGGGCACAGTGCCCTGCGTGATGCGCCAAGCCAGGCCTTCAGCAATCGCCGTTTTGCCCACACCGGCTTCGCCGACCAGCAGCGGGTTATTTTTACGGCGGCGGCACAAAATCTGTATCGTGCGCTCGACTTCGTAGTCACGGCCAATCAGGGGGTCGATTTTGCCGTCTTTGGCCGCCTGATTGAGGTTGTTGGTGAACTGCTCCAGCGGCGAGGCTTTTTCGTTGCGCTCACCTCCGCTGGCCTCTTCGGTTTCTGAGCTCGCGGGCGTGTCGGATTTGGTCGCCTCGGGCGGATCGGTCTTGCGAATGCCGTGGGCAATAAAATTGACCACGTCCAAACGCGTGATGCCCTGCTGGTGCAGGTAGTACACGGCGTGCGAGTCTTTTTCGCCAAAAATAGCCACCAGCACGTTGGCGCCCGTGACCTCTTTTTTGCCGTTGCCTGTGGACTGCACATGCATGATGGCGCGCTGGATCACGCGCTGGAACCCCAAGGTGGGCTGGGTGTCCACCTCTTCCGTACCGGCGACCTGCGGGGTGTTGTCCTTGATGAAATTGCTCAAGGCTTTGCGCAGATCATCGATGTTGGCGGCGCAAGCGCGCAGCACTTCGGCCGCGCTGGGGTTGTCCAACAGGGCCAGGAGCAAGTGCTCAACGGTGATGAATTCATGGCGCTGTTGACGGGCTTCAACAAAGGCCATGTGCAAGCTGACTTCCAATTCTTGGGCAATCATGTGATTTCCTTATGCCTTGCTGAGTAAATGAGATGAATGGGAGGTGGGGGGCATACCGATTTATTCAATGGGTTCGCTGACACATTGCAGCGGATGTCCAGCCTGTTTGGCGGCATCCAGCACCTGATCGACCTTGGTGGCGGCCACGTCACGAGAGTAAACACCACACACGCCTTTGCCGTCCAAGTGGATTTTGAGCATGATTTGTGTGGCTGCTTCGCGGTCTTTGCTGAAAAATTCCTGGATCACCATGACCACGAATTCCATCGGGGTGAAGTCGTCATTGAGCATCGCCACCTGGTACAACTGGGGCGGTTCTATTTTCTGGGCACGTCTCTCGAGGACCACGGCGTCGCCGCCATCGGGCGCACGCGGGGTCACGGTCGGCAGCGTGGGATTGGAGGGTTTTATCGTTGCCATGTTTTCATTCTATCGGTGCTTTTAAGCCCTTTGAGCCAGGGGTCTGAAAAGTCTTGGCTGCCTTCGGCACAAATGCTGCACCCCGGGAAAACCTCACATTGACAAATTCGCTTTGAATTACTCAAACTGAGACTTCTAATAAAAATTAGGGAGATATCGTATGCCCAGTGGCACGGTCAAATGGTTCAACGATGCCAAAGGTTTTGGTTTCATTCAACCCGACGGCGGCGGCGCGGACGCCTTTGCCCATTTCTCGGCCATCCAGATGGAGGGCTTCAAAAGCCTCAAGGAAGGCCAGCGCGTCGATTTCGAGCTGACCCAGGGCGCCAAGGGCCTGATGGCTGCGAACATCCAGGCCGCGTCACACGCCCAGCCATCTGCTGGGAGGCCCTCAGACAGCGATTTGGCAAGCCATGGCGAGGCCAACGGCCAAGTTTCCAGCAAGCGCACCCCTTGAGTGCTGAAAAGCGGCTGGCGCGGAGTTTTTTGCCCGGGATGTGACCGTCTCCTGAACGGATCCACGCTGGCCAGGGTTATCCTTGGGCCTGCTTCTTCACTGCTTTCTTGCCCCAAACCATGACCAACGTCTTCTTTACGCCTTGTCGCTCTTCGTTCAGCATGGCACGCAATCTTTTCAGGCTGAGCGTTGAGTTTTGGATTGCCTGCAGCCTGCTGCTGGCAGGACCTCTGGCATCCGCCCAGTCCAACCCCGGACCTCAATTGAGCCTGGCCCGCGCGCAGCTGACGGCCGGCATGCACCGCCTGGATGTGCAATTGGCCCAAACCCCCGAGCAACGCCAAATCGGTCTGATGTGGCGCAAGGACATGCCGCTTCATGAGGGCATGCTGTTCGTTTTTGAACAGGCGACCACCCAATGCTTTTGGATGCGCAACACCCTGATTCCTTTGACCGCTGCTTTTGTCGAAGACGATGGCACCATCGTCAACTTGGCCGACATGCAGCCGCAAAGCGACGACTCGCACTGCTCCAGCAAACCCGTGCGCTTTGTACTGGAGATGAATCAAGGCTGGTTTGCCAAACGGCAAATCAAGCCCGGCGCCAAACTCGGTGGCACCGTGTTCAGCAAGCGGCCAACCTGAGGGTCAAACGCCCCAGACCATGTCGGCTGAGTCAGCCACGCAGTGCTTGAGCATCTTGAGCATGGGGCTCGCCCGCTGCGCAAGACGCACCGGGTTCAGGGCCTCACCAAAGGCGTTTTGTGGGCTGTCTTTTGGCGCCAAAGCTCTTTGCGCCTCCTGGTTGCGTTGCAAACGGGCCGCCTCGTCCTGGGCCACAGCCGTCTCCAGCTTGGCAATGGCCGCTGGCAGGTCCTTCACCAAAATAATGCCTTTGACAGGGTCGTGACCCAACATGATTTTCAACAGCCTGCGCCCATCGCCCTCTAGCATGATGAGGTCGCTGGTGGCTTGAGATTTGAACTTGAACAACATGGGCACTCCAATCAGGAATGATTCAGCGGCCCACCGTCTCCACACCCTCGTCGTCAACGGCATCGCCCTGAATCAAGGCCTTGAGTTTATGGCTGGCATGGAAGGTCGCGACACGACGTGCATCAATCGGGATCAATTCTCCGGTGCGCGGGTTGCGCCCGGGACGCGCGGCCTTGGTGCGGATCTGGAAATTGCCGAAGCCGGAAATCTTCACATCGTCACCCGCAATCAGGCTGTCCACCATCAGGTCAAAGAACGCATCGACCATGTCCTTGGACTCGCGCTTGTTCAAGCCGATCTGCTCGAAGAGCAAATCGGCCAGGTGCGCCTTGGTCAGGGCCGGGGTTTCAAGGGATTCAAAACTGATTTGCATGGCACGCTCTCAGGTACGCAAACGCGCAGAAACTCGCTCTGACAGGCTGGCCATGACAGCACCCATGGCGGCTTCGATCTGGGCATCGGTCAAGGTGGCCTCTTCACTGTACAAGCTCAAACGCACCGCCAGACTTTTCTCGCCCACCGCCAAGCCGCCAGCGGCATCCATTTTCGGTCGATAGACATCGAACAGCACCGCATGGCGCAGCAAACCCTGGGTCGGGGCGCTGTGGATGGCCTGCATCAACTGGGCATGGGTGACCTGCTCGCGCACGATCACGGCGATGTCGCGCTCCACCGCTTGCAACTTGGCCACGGACTGGGCTACGGGCACGCTGCGCTGGGTGATCGGATCCAGATCCAACTCGAACACGACAGGCGCATGCGGCAAGTCCCAGGCCTGACGCCAGCGTGGGTGCAATTCACCCACATGACCGATCACAAGGCCGTTCAGCAGCACTTGGGCCGAACGGCCAGGGTGCAAAGCGGGGTGTTCAGCGGCCACAAATTCGGCCTGGGCCGGGGCCAGCAAGCGTTCAACATCGGCTTTGACGTCGAAAAAATCCACCAGACGCGACTTGCCGGTCCAGTTCAACGGCTCCAGCGGGCCCCAGGCCATGCCTGAGACTTTCATAGGCTGGTCAAAACCTTCCACGGTGGTGTCGCTGCTTTGCACGGCGGCATTGCGCAAAAACACGCGCCCCAACTCGAACACGCGCACGCGGTCGGCCTTTCGGTCGGCATTGAACTTGACCACCTGCAGCAGCGAGCCGATCAGGCTAGAGCGCATCACGCTCATCTGGCTGGCGATCGGGTTGAGCAGGCGGATCGGGTTGGGATTGCCCGCCAGATCTCGCTCCCAACTGTCTTCGACAAAGCTGTAGTTGATGGTTTCCTGGTAACCCAGGGCCGCAATGGCGCGTCGCACAGCCGACGGGCTGCGCTCGGTCTCTGGGCGCACCTTGGCGGTAATGGGGGCCAAAGGCGGGTGGGTTGGCAGGTTGTTGTAGCCCACCATGCGGGCCACTTCTTCGATCAGGTCTTCTTCGATCTGCAGGTCAAAGCGGAAGCTGGGCGGCGTCACGGTGACGGTGCCCTGCCCTTCAGCCACTTGCAAGCCTAGGCCGCGCAGCGCATCGGCGCACTGCTGCTGCGTGAGCGGCATTCCAATGACTTTGACTGCACGGGCCACGCGCAGCGTGACGGGCGTGATCGCTGGCAGGTTCAGAATCTGGTCATCGACAGGGCCGACTTGGGTCTCGGGCGTGCCGCAGATGTCCAGCACCAGCTGGGTGATGCGCTCGATGTGTTCCACCGTCAATTGCGGATCGACGCCACGCTCGAAACGGTGACCGGCATCGGTCGAGAAGTTGAAGCGGCGCGAACGGCCTGCGATCGACGTGGGCCACCAGAAAGCCGCTTCGATGTAGATGTTTTGGGTGTCGTCGGACACGGCGGTGGCGTCGCCACCCATGATGCCCGCAAGGGATTCGACCTGGCTGTCGTCGGCGATCACGCCAACTTGTCCGTCTACAGTCACGGTGTTCCCGTTGAGCAGCTTGAGCGTTTCGCCGGGCTGGCCCCAACGCACGTGCAGGCCACCGTGAATTTTGTCGAGGTCAAAAATGTGCGAAGGACGGCCGAACTCAAACATCACGTAGTTGGAGATGTCCACCAACGGGCTCACGCTGCGCTGGCCGCAACGCGCCAGGCGGTCGACCATCCACTGCGGAGTTTGGGCTTGGGTGTTCACACCCTTGACCACGCGGCCACTGAAGCGACCGCACAGCTCATTCGCGTGCACTTCCACAGACAGCTTGTCGCTGACCTGTGTGGCCACCGCAGGGAAAGTTGGGGCCTTCAAAGGCGCGCCGGTCAGGGCCGACACTTCGCGGGCGATGCCATAAACGCTCAAGCAGTGCGCCAGATTGGGCGTGAGCTTGAGCGTCATCAGGGTATCGTCCAAGTTCAAGTACTGGCGAATGTTTTGACCCAAAGGCGCGTCAGCAGGCAATTCCAGCAAACCGCCGTGGTCGTCGGCGATCTTCAACTCTTTGGCCGAGCACAGCATGCCCTGGCTTTCAACGCCGCGCAGCTTACCGACCTTGATCACAAAAGGTTTGCCGTCTTCGCCTGGAGGCAACTCAGCGCCCACCATGGCGCACGGCACGCGAATGCCCACGCGGGCATTGGGCGCGCCGCAGACGATGTTCAGCAGAGCGCCCTGCCCCACGTCCACCTGGCACACGCGCAGGCGGTCGGCGTTCGGGTGTTGCACGGCTTCCTTGATTTCACCGACCACAATTTTGGTGAAGGGCGGGGCCACAGGCTCGAGCTCTTCCACTTCGAGGCCAGCCATGGTCAGCGTGTCGGCCAGTTGCTGGGTCGTCAGGGATGGGTTGCAGAACTCGCGCAACCAGGATTCGGGAAATTGCATGACGCGTGTCTCGTGTATCGGACTTGGGAGGTAATTACTGGAACTGGCTCAGGAAGCGCACATCGCCGTCAAAGAACAGGCGCAAGTCGTTCACGCCGTAGCGAAGCATAGTGAAACGGTCCATGCCCATGCCAAAGGCAAAGCCTATGAATTGCTCGGGGTCCAGGCCCATGTTGCGCACCACGTTCGGGTGAACTTGGCCGGAGCCACCCACTTCGAGCCAGCGACCCGCCAAAGGGCCGCTTTGGAACTGGATGTCAATCTCGGCGCTGGGCTCGGTGAAGGGGAAAAAGCTGGGACGAAAGCGCAGCACCAGGTCGTCGCTTTCAAAGAAAGTGCGGCAGAAATCGGTGACCACAACCTTCAGGTCTTTGAAGCTCACGTTCTCGCCAATCCACAGGCCTTCGCACTGGTGGAACATGGGCGAATGGGTGGCATCGCTGTCCACACGGTAGGTGCGGCCCGGCGCGATGACGCGGATCTCGGGCATGGAAAAGGGAACCCCTTCGGTAGTGTGCCCAGCATCAAGCAGGTTCTTGTAACGCTTGACATGTTGCACCGCATGGCGGATCTGCATCGGACTGGTGTGCGTGCGCAGCAAATGACCACCTTCCACATAGAAGGTGTCGTGCATGGAACGGGCCGGATGGTCTTCGGGCGTGTTGAGCGCGGTAAAATTGAACCAGTCGGTTTCGATCTCGGGGCCTTGGGCCACTTCAAAGCCCATGGAGCCAAAAATGTTTTCGACCCGCTCGAGGGTGAGCGAGACAGGGTGCAAGCCTCCTGTGTTGGCACTGCGGCCTGGCAGCGTCACATCGAGTGCTTCCGCTTTGAGCTGCGCTTGCAACTCTGCATCGGCCAGCGCCTGACGGCGGTCGTTCAAAGCCGCCTCGATCGCCTGCTTGGCGATGTTGATGGCTGCACCACGGGTTTTTTTGTCATCCGCACTCAAAGCGGTCATGCCCTTCATCAGCTCGGTCAAGCGACCGGCTTTGCCCAGAAACTGGGCTTTGGCGTTTTCTAGGTCAGCAGGTGTCAGTGCCTGCACAAAACTCTGGCGGGCGGATTCGACCAAGGTGTCCAGCTCGTTCATGATGGGAATTTCGTAGGTGACAAAATAAAAAAGGGATTGAAGCTTTTGTGAGCCTCAATCCCTTTGATCGAGTGCGTGGCACAGGCCCGAGGGCCCATGTCACTCATGAACTCAAGCTGCGGCCAGTTTGGCTTTGACTTGGGTCACGATGCCAGCAAAAGCGGCCTTGTCGTGCACAGCGATATCCGCCAGCATCTTACGGTCGATTTCGATGGCAGCCTTCTTCAGGCCGTTGGCGAACTGGCTGTAGGTCAGACCGCATTCACGCGCAGCGGCGTTGATACGGGCAATCCACAACTGACGGAACACACGCTTTTTGGTGCGGCGGTCACGGTAGGCGTATTGGCCAGCCTTCATCACCGCCTGTTTGGCGATACGGAAGACATTGCCGCGGCGACCGCGAAAACCTTTTGCAAGGGCCAAAACTTTCTTGTGACGGGCGCGCGCCGTTACACCACGTTTAACGCGAGGCATATTTATTCTCCTTGTTCGTCAGTGATTACAAGCCAGCCATGGGCAGCATTTGTGCGATGTGACCCATATTGGTCTCATGCACAGACACCGAACCGCGAAGGTGGCGCTTGTTTTTGGTGGTCTTCTTGGTCAGGATGTGACGTTTGAAGGCTTGGCCGCGTTTAACGGTTCCACCTGGACGAACACGGAAGCGCTTTTT
>Ga0209550_10001271_pt1 | contig 24320 bp, 19 predicted proteins | sample LauGreSuBDMM15SN_2_FD_187567 | JGI IMG/M metagenome (GOLD analysis project Ga0209550, IMG submission 187567) | Freshwater lake microbial communities from Lake Michigan, USA - Su13.BD.MM15.SN (SPAdes) (version 5) | ecosystem: Environmental > Aquatic > Freshwater > Lake | place: Lake Michigan... | reverse complement strand
GTTCGGCAGCGTGTTCAAGCACGAGAAGCTTTCGGACGGGCTGATGAAGATTGGTCTGCTGGAGGAGGCGCAGTCGGCCCTCGAGGCCAAGAGTGCCAAGGATGCTAAGCGCACCGATGGGTCGAAGAAGAAGACCCTGCGTGGTCTACCCAAGCTGGTCGATGCACTGTGGGCCGGCACGGCCAAGAGCCCTGATTGCACGCTCATTCTGACCGAGGGAGATTCAGCTGCCACGTCGGCGATTTGCGGCCTGAGTGTGGTGGGTCGTGAGCGCTTCGGTGTGTTTCCTCTTCGTGGTAAGCTGCTGAATGTGAAGGACATCTCCCAGGAGAAGTTCAACAAGAATGAGGAGCTGACGGCAATCAAGGCCATCCTTGGTCTTCGCCAGGGCTCGAAATACAAGGATAAGAAGGATCTGCGCTACGGGCGTGTGATGATCATGGCGGATCAGGACCATGACGGGTCGCACATCAAGGGTCTGCTGATGAACCTGTTTCACACCGAGTGGCCCGAGCTCCTGCAGCTCGGCTTCCTGTGTTCCCTGGCAACTCCCTTGCTCAAGGCGTCTCGTCGTTCGGAGTCGATCTCCTTCTACAGCAACGGCGAGTTCGACGCATGGAAGGAGCGTCTTGGTTCAACTGCGGGTTGGACCATCAAGTATTACAAGGGGTTGGGTACGAGCACGAAGGAGGAGGCTCGTGAGTGGTTTGAGCGCCTGGCCGAGATTTACTATGACTGGGACGGTGTGAGCGATGAGTCGATCTCCCTCGCCTTTCACAAGAAGCGGTCCGATGACCGCAAGGTCTGGCTCAGCGGCTACAACCCCAAGCGGATCCTCGACATTGGTGCAGGGGGGCGGGTGACCTATACTCGCTTCATCAACGACGAGCTGATCCACTTCAGCAATGCCGACAATCTGCGATCCCTGCCGAATGTCATTGACGGACTGAAGCCGTCGCAGCGAAAGATTCTCTTTGGCTGCTTCAAGCGTGGTCTGCGCTCTGAGGTCAAGGTGGCCCAGCTGGCCGGCTACGTTTCGGAGCACGCCGCCTATCACCACGGCGAGGCATCCCTGTGTGCAACCATTGTGGGTATGGCCCAGAACTTCGTGGGCAGTAACAATCTGAATCTCCTTGTGCCACAGGGTCAGTTCGGGTCTCGACTCATGGGTGGCGAGGACAGTGCCTCGGCGAGGTATATCTTCACCTTCCTCGAGAAGATCACCGATCTCATCTTTCGCAAGGAGGATATGGGCATTCTCAACTATCTCGACGACGACGGCACTTCCGTCGAGCCGGACCACTACTATCCCATCATTCCCATGCTTCTCGTGAATGGCTGCGTGGGCATTGGTACTGGCTTCAGCACGAACATCCCGCAGTACAATCCTGCTGACCTGGTTGGCCTGCTGCGCAATCGCCTGACTGGGAAGATGAGTAGTTTCGCTCGTGCATCTCTGAAGCCGTGGTGGTATGGGTTCAAGGGCGCCGTCATCCCTGGGGATGGCGAGGGCAACTGGATTACGAAGGGCGTGTACACCTTTGATGACGCAACGAAGTCAATCACCATTACGGAGCTGCCGGTTGGCTCATGGACCAAGGACTACAAGACACTCCTTGACAGCTTCTGTACGGCAGCGACCAAGGAGGAGATGGCCCTTGCCTTTGGCGACGATGGCCAGCCCGTACTCAAGTCGTTTGATGACTTGTATACGGATGAGGAGGTTCGCTTTGTGCTCTTCCTATCGGAGGACTACTATGAGGACTGCAAGGCACACCCGCAGGAGTTCGAGAAGCGGTTCCGACTGACGAACACATGGCGTACGAGTAACATGGTTGCCTTCGACAATGACATGAAGATTGTGAAGTACTCCTCGCCCGGTGAGATTGCGGATGCGTTCTACGGCCCGAGGCTGAAGGCGTATGAGACGAGACGGCTGAAGGAGATGGAGCGTCTACGGGCAGAGGCGGTGGAGGCTGATGCAAAGGCACGGTTCATCCGAGCCGTACTGGAGGGTAGTCTGGAACTACGGCGTGCAACGGACGAGCAGTTGGTTGCCGCCCTGAAGGCCCATTCTCTACCGGCACTTTCGGGTTCAGCGGACTCGGTGGATGGCTACGACTATTTGCTCCGACTCCGTATGGATCGTGTGAAGGCGAATGCTATTGTGGAGGCGGAGGAGTCGGTGGCAAAGGCGAAGGGGGCGGTGGAGGCTCTCGAAAATACTACGGCATCGGCACTCTGGCTCAAGGACTTGGATGACTTTGAGGCAGGATGGGCAACGATGTTGAAGAATAGGATCAGCATTCCTACGGCTAAGAAGGCAGTTGTCTCGAAGACGAAGGCGAAGCGTTAAGCGACAAGCGAAGCGACAAGCGAAGCGACAAGCGAAGCGACAAGCGAAGCGAACAGAAGCGACTGGAAGCCACTGTAACCTTACAAGAACGGCTGGGTCATAGAAAGCGTGCGACTACCGGCACTGCTTAAATGCACAGGATGCGACATAGGAACCGGCAGGGTATCAATGTCCTTTAGGTAATATATGTAATGGTCTACGGCGGAGAGGATGTGCGGTCCAGACCAGTTCACTACGAGCTGGTTTAATTCATTGACTTGCCCGGGAATATCCTTCGGGTGATTTTTTGCGTACTGGTAATACATAGCCCGCATAATAATCTTCAATTCGTCGACCGACTGGTCATCGATCACGTAGCCCTTCGGCTGGCTTTTGTCGAACACATACCGGCGAATAGCGGCCTGTACGGCAGCAACGTTCTGCTGGGAGAAAAATGCGTCTGAGAGAGGCCCCTGTTCCCAGGTTCCACGTAACATATCGGCCTGGAAGTTCTGTTCGACGCTCTGTTGATATCCGAACCCGGGAAAGGATCCTGACTTACGGCCATCGCCTAATGAATTTGCATACGAAGGGTGTGAAAGGTTGATACGACCATTTCCTCTTTGCACGTCCGCCTCTACCATCTAACGGCACTTCGCAGAATTTTTTTCTAAGGAAGAGGTATAACAAATGTCGTCTGTTGGTCCCATCGCTGCTGGCTTCAAGCAAGACAATGCCTACCTGAGAGTGGTTGCGAATGTGGCCCCCGCTAACTTCCTGGCCTACACCCCTGGCACGGGCTCGGGCGGTGCCTTCCTGCCTGGCTCGTTCGCCACCTTTGACTGGACTGGTACGTCTACGGGTGCTCTGTCGACCAACCTGCTGGCTGGCAACACCCTGAAGGACATGGGTAAGACGGTGATCAGCTCGGCCCGTGTGTTCCGCAAGGTTCAGCTCATGGGTGCCGCTGCCAACCCTGGTGTCAGTGGCGGCAGCGTGGTTGGCGTCAGCCCCTCCTTCGGCGTGGGCTACCTCGAGGTTGCCAGCGATGCTGGCGACACGGCCAACTGCCTCGCTTAAGCATAAGCGTATGCATAAGCGCATGCGTCCTTGGTAAGCGTCCTTGGTAAGCGTAATCATACCCTTAGCAACATATACCAAAAAGAACACCGTTCAACGAACTACGTTCACAAAGAATATGATATTCTTTATGTATGTATATTCTAGAAAGATGGCGTTGCCAACATTTACCTGGGGTACAACAACGCTCTCCTATTACTTTCTTGCCTACACGATTATAAGTGCAAGTATCGGGCTCTACATGATTAAGTACGCCTACGAACTGAATAAGCCCATGGCCGCTATGATTATTCTGGTTCTGCTGGTTCTGATGTTCGTTTTCTTCGGAAAGAGATGGTTCGTAAACGGCCAGCTGAAAGGCACGCCTGGTGCCGTAGCAGCACAGGCAGCTGCAGCTTCAGGCCCTTCTGCCGTAAGTGCATCCGGCCAATGCGGAGGAGGTGCAACCCCTGGCCCCACGCCAACCTTCTGGCCCCCGATCATAAACGCATGCCCCGACTTTATGACAATTGATGCAAGAGGCAACTGCGTCGATACAAATTCCCTATACGGAGAAGGCTCTCTTCTATTCCCTGCAAAGCAGCCTGCCGGCACAATCTGCACCATTTTACAGGCTCCGAACAGTGCCCACACAAAGTATGTGCGCTGGGAAGGTGTCGTAGAAGCTGATGGAATATGCAAGGCTGCTAATATTGGCAGAGCTCCTTCCATGTAAAAATGCACAAGGGCATGTAAGAAGGGCATAAGAACTGAGTTATACTACATATAGCATGAAGTCCAAGACGATTTCTCTTCATCCAACCATCGAATCCAAGATCCTTGATTGGTTTAAGAAACGTACAACTCCCGCCGTCTTTCTCGTCGGCCCTCCTGGAGTCGGAAAAACAACTCTTGCATATCGTGTCATGGAAATAATGAACCTTCGCATTCGTGAATTCAATGCCTCTCACACAAGAAGCGGGGCCTGTTTTCGTAAGGTCATTCTCCCCCTTCTCCAGCGAGGAGGTGTTATCAATATGATGGAAACGGGCAAGCAGGGAGGACTCGGCGTTATTCTCGATGAGATCGACGGCCTCAGTAGCGGTGAAAAAGGGGGTCTGCAGAGCCTTCTCGCCTATTTACGTGAATGGGTGCCCGAAACCCCTGGCGTCCCCTGTATTTTTATCAGCAACACCATCCAGCAACGTGTCCTGCAAGCCATCTCCCGCTACTGTCTCACCTTCAAGGTCGACTGTGCAGAAGAAGAACATGTGCAGACACTCCTGGGAACCTCTGTACCTGAACGCTGGAAGCAATCGGGCCTCGGCGATCTCCGTCCCCTTCTCCGAGGAGAGTATGCAGGCTACGTACAAGAAGAAGAATATACAAATATCCCCGAGGGTGTCGTACCCCTTGCAAAGTGGTGCCTCTACAATGAAATTGACCCCTTTCTAACCCTCGAAATGGAGAACAATGACAGTAACCTTGCAGGACTTGTTATCGCAGAGAATATTCCAGACCGCCTCCATGCTGTAAAAGGGGATACGAGAGAGGCCTGGAATATTTATATGAAGATGTGTCGCTGCATTCAGGAGTCTGACTATGCTGATTACTGGGCCTTCTTCTATCAGACATGGCGTCTCTTATCTCTCAGCCAGGATGTAAAAATAAATACGATGAACCTCTTTCTTTCGAAGTATGCGCCCTACAGTGGCGAGGAACCGTCCATCGATGCCATTCGCTATACACCTGTTCTGACCAAGCAATCGGCCCTCTTCAATGTGTGGAAAGTTCTCTGTGAACTGTCAGATTCAAAGAAAATACCGATTCGTCTGTCGCCTTATGCACTGATGCTGGAAGCAAATGTGGAGACGGCGATGGGGACGGGGGGTAAGAAACAAGATAAGAAAAAGAAGACGGACAATATGCGACTTATGCCCATATAATGATGCATTAGAGCCTACTTGATAGGCGTAGAATTGTGAGAGGCTCCTTCCGTCCTATGGTTTGACAGCGTCCCTCTTTCCCCAATGATGTCATTCGTATCATATGTGTAGCACTAGGAAATGTTACACCTACGGTATCATCGGCGATAACTAAGACAGTTATTTCCTTCCGTTCAAAGGCTGCCTTCTTATTCATGAGCTGCCCCTGTAACAAATCTACTGCAAGAGTGGGGATATCTAAACGTATCCTATCATACACTTCCCGTGGTTTTTGACTTGCTACGATAATTTGCCCCTGAATGTCCCGTAGAACCGAGAGAAGAGTGCCCATCTTATCAAGGAATGGAGGGTCTTGATCCTGGAGTTTTATCAGAGAAGAAGGCGGAAAGTCGGCCCTGCAGATAGGGCAGACGGCATTTGTATCGAGCCACCTCAGCATACAGCTTCCGCAGAAGAGATGTGTGCAACAGGGTGAAATGCAAGGGACTTCGGCCGCTTCGAAGCATATGGTGCAGCCAGAACTCGCAAGAAAACGTTCTTTCTTAAACGGGCACGTCAGAGATATTAGAAATGCATCCCTGTTCATAGTGCGTGGAGAAATACTCAACACGGCTTCCTCTATCTTCCCCTCTTCCATAAGGTTCCGTGTATTTGCATGAATATAGGGCATCTTCGATGAACATGATATATGCTTCCGCACCACAGATGGAAGTTGCATGGACTGTTGAAGGAATTCCTCTTCGGTTGTCACGACAAAGTAGCCACGAGCAGGATGTGTCGTCCTGAGAATACTCTGAAAGTACGTATGCGATACTGTCTTATAGACAACTAAGTGGGGGTGTTCTTGTGTATATACTGTAAGAAGTTTTTGTAGCGGTTCTTCGAGGCTCTGGAGAAAGTCTGGGGAAAGTTTTTGCAGTATATAGGAATGGATTTGCTGATTCGCATGCGTAAGATTCTTATATCTGGCCGAAATAAGCCACGACATTTTGCACCTTATAAATGGACATGCAGCGGGTATACGAATCATATCGGCCTCGTCATATACAACACGTTCCCACAAATAATTAGGCATCGTGTGTTTTAGACGTGCTGTAAGGCACTGGAGGAGCGTATTGCTAATGAGAGTAATATGGCATTCACTTATTCGGCGAATACATTCCGTCGAATCAATATCCCTCTGCGATTTGATCGTATGGAGCGTAAAGCGAGTTTTCTCTATCTCCCCCTGCCAATGCAAAAGAAGAAAATAGGGGACAACGATAAGAGTATTGAAGGTATCTTCGTAGAGCCTCTGTGTAACACTGTATAGACTCGGTAAACTATCACGGCTGAGTGTACAGACTGTATGGATTCCAAAGGGATGTTCTGTCATCTGGCCGATATGACCCAGCATCGTGACTGTTTTCCCCGTACCCGAAGGGTCGCCGAGAATCCCGTACGAGGAAACGAGCTGTTCATCATTCACCCATATTCCCTTGTTCCGAGATTCTTCTATGAGGCGCATCTTCTGTAATGACATGATCTGATGAGGGAGGAGCGGTATATCGACGAGAGGTATGGATTGTTCAGCTTTTACGGTGGGTTGACAGAGGGCAGTCGCAGGCGAAGACAACGAGTATTTATGTATTTGATTCATAACCAATATATTACTATATAGCATATCTACGGGCCCCATTCCTTTTATTGTACACTCCATATACGTTTTTAGGCTGATTCAAAAAATGCCCGTAATGTGGGTGACTTAATGAATTGCGATAATTTAAACAGGGTCAGTTTGACAAACGGGTTCGTCTGTTCTCGCAACTTCTTCTTATTGAATGTGTTATCACTGTGGCTTATTACAAGCATCACCTGCAGTGGATCAAGTTGGATCAAGGGTGTTGTATACGAGGCCAAGAAAGATTTCTCTTCTGCAAATGCCACCGTCTCATCGTACAAATGCGTATTAGCATACTCCTTTCTCCAGGCCATCGTGCCATTCGTAGCGTGATTCTTATCATAGGGGCCGAACTTGTAGATTTTCTTAATATCCGTGTAATAAAGGTAGATCTCGCTAGATCCAGCAACCTGAATCCCTGGATTCTGTATGAACTTCTTTACGACATGGCTGACCCGCTTCGGCGTATAGAAATCATCATCGTCCATGGCAACGAGAATGGACCCCTTGGCCTCCTTATTCAAGATATTCCGCTTTGCCCCAATGAGCAGCTTCTCGTTCATGCGGATATAGCGAAGATTGGGGATAGTACACCCATCGAATACATCTTTTACACAGTCCTCTCCATCATCTAGGATGATCCACTCCATATATTGCTTTGGGTATTCTTGCGATAGATAACACTCTATAAGAGACGGAAGAAACCTGCGTCTATTATAGGTAGGGGTGAGGACAGAAACAAAAGGATGGGACATCTGTTCTTGTATAGTTCTATTTCTTAGACCCTTCCTCATCTGCATCTCTTTCTGCAACGGCGGCTTGATGGGCAGCATGGGCGGCAGCAGCTGCAGCAGCAGCGGCGGCGGCGGCCGACGTGGAACTAGAAGCAGGATCTACCGCAGGCGCAGGCGACGTGGAACTAGCAGCAGGCGACGTGGAACTAGGCGGCGCCGTGAAAGGAGGCGGCCCCACCTGTCTCACAGTTTCTGCTATCGCCTTGTCACGTCGAGCAGCAGTTCGAACCGCCGCCGTCGTCTCATCAATCGACGCATCTTCCATAACAAGGCTTCCTATATCGTCCGTTGTATGCTTAAGATGCAATGCCTCACGTAACAATTTCGGGATATCACCATGTGATACCAATCTATCATAATTGAATGCCTCCGTAGAAGAACGAATGAAGTCTCTCATTTCCGCCGATGCGGGGTATGTGTAGAGAGTTGGAAAGAACGATGCCTCATTATAATTGGGATCCTCTCGTAAGGGCAGAATAGCCTTGAGAAGCGGCGGAAAGACAGAATCGGGGAAAAAATACGGGCCTATAAGACATCTATACAAATAATAACCAAGGATAATAAGACCAAATATACTATTTGTCCCAAATAAACCATTCGTACTAAAAAGATTTGTTACTGTAATCGGCGTTGTTGCAAATTTAATCAAGAAATACAGAGTGTAACCAAATGCCAAAATACGAAAGGTCGGCGGTTTGTGCAAGAGGTCATTCGCTGAGTATGCCGCAAGGATAATGGCCACAATATAGACTAAGGCACCAAATATATACGGCCATTGAATATTAAAAATACGCTTGCATTTCTGGTAAAAGGTCTCATTTGGAATATCTTCAATGGTAAAATCCTTTACAACGGTCACATACGTCCTCTGTATCGCAGCAATATAGATATTGGATGACTGATTCGGTACACGTACAATCGACGACGACAGATTATTCCACTCATTCGAATTTGTAAATTGCGTCTTACACTGAGCATCCTTATTTTTACATTTATACAGAGTATTATTAAAGTTTACTATCGTGTCATAAAAGTAGGTTTTATTTGCATCTGTGTTTGGGTTGAACTTGACAATATTTGAGCTCAGCTGCACATAATTCCAGTAATTGGAATTCACCTCGATATAATTATCGACCTTTTTAAATACCGGATTCACATTGGATGACGCTTGCGTAGAAGCATAGATAATACCATCTTGCTTTACCATTTGGGGTGGTGCATAACCTATAAGAGAACTCCACGTGGGAATATTTGTCTCATCGAGGGAAGTATTCGAGGGAGTAAAGTATCCCACATAGGCTAGAACATTCGATGTAATAGGGGTTAGCATTGACGATGGGTCTGATATAGCTGCTTTGACCACGTTCGATGTATCGGCAAAGAGCTCATGGGTATTCTTCACGGGCTGTAGATAATTTTTAAGAGTCTGATATCCAGGGATATACTCCATCTAGAATTCATATCTATAATTTCGCAGCCGCTATTACGTGGCATACTTCTTGCTGCCCATGCCAGACTCTACGAGGAAGAAGTTCAGATTCTCCACATAGACATCCATCGTGTAAATATAGGTCGGATTGACAGGAAGAGGATGCACACGCACATCGAGCTGGAAGCGATTAATGCGACTGGAATTAATCGAACCCGCCGGCTGCGGAGTCGGACTATGCAGTTCAAATGTATAAATGGGGATTCTACGATTTGCCCCACCCGATAAATATCGGTAAGGTGTAATATCAGTAAAGAACTGCGTCTCCTTAATATCCTGGATGGGATTTCCGTCTGAAAGGACTCCTAAGTACTGCAAGATATCCGCTTGACCTGCTGGAATACTAACACCTGAGGAATAGGGGATAGGACCCGCCGGTCCCATGGTACCCTGCTTCGGGCGATTCGGCCAATCCCACCAGTTCGTGAAATTGTCAGCCCGATTTCTGTAATAGATACTATCAGAACGCCTGGGAAGAAGAATGAGACGTGTAATAGGGTTGTGTATATATAGGTCGAGCAGAGTATTCGACACAATCTCATTAAACGAAACCCGTGTTACTTCACGAATCACATACATCAGAGGAGTTGTAGCAAAGAGTTTCTGCTCCTGTTCAGGCAAGAAGACGTAGGTCGTGTGCAACATGGGGTTGAAGGCCCAGCGATTCAGTTCATCGGGGTTCGTGTTAATGTCCGTCAAGAACTGGCGGATCTGGACCGGTCCATCAGATATGTTGTTATAGACTGGCTTGTTCGGACTGGCTTGTACGCTGGCAGCATCCACCGAATAGCCAGGAGCCATGCGAAAGCCTTTTGCATCGAGGGTGGTATACAGCTCTCTTGCAGGGCGGAAGATTACGGTAATTGTTACAGGGTATACTTGCAGGCCGACAAGAGGGAGGGCCTGACCCTCCTCCGTAAACCAGAAGGGAATGGGGACGTAGACCGTTGTTGCGGGAATGGAGGGGTTGTTCGTCTGAGTCGATGTGGTCGTATCAGGAAAGACCGTGGGGTATTGCGGAGGGATGACGGCCGGATTTCCATAGATGCCCTTCGCAGGATCCATTAACTCAGGGACGTCGCCAACCAGGCGCTGCCACTTCTCATAGGCATCCTTCGGAAGATCGAGCATAGCACGGGCCATGAGATACTCGCCAGTAAATTCCTGCACCTTGTTCGGACCGATTGTCACATATACTGTATCAATGGCCGCTGCGCCGACGGCTCTAACCCATTGAAATTCACTCTCATAGACAGTCCCTTGGCCCGGGTCCTGGTCGATATTTTCCCCCGATGTGCTGAGATGTTTGCTATAGATGGCCGGCAGTGAAAAGGAAATGAACATGTCATTCACAAGATCTCCCTTACGATCCACCTGCGTCGTCACCTGAACAGTCCTATCATAGGGATAAATGGTAGGACCCTCAAATGCCTTTGTGATAGTTTCCGTTGAAAAGTGCGTGTATTTTTTAAAGGTCTTGTAAAAATAGGTCATATCTGGATTTCCAGATAAGATCACATTTTGTGTACCATATGCGATGAGCGCTAATAGACCTCCGCCAGGCATTCTTCTTTACAGCTGATTATATGATATACCTTTATGTCTTCTATGTCTTCTGCTGTGTCCACCACGTGTCGATCAGATAGGGGGGCGTGACCATATTAGATGTATCCATCTGCTTCGACGGACCCATGTCCATGAGAGCCAGGATCTCGGCGTAACCGATTGCATAGCTGTAATAGATTACATTACTGATATAGCCCTTCATCGGGCCCAGGATAATGAAGTTCTCGCCTGGAGGAATTCCTCTGAGAGGCTGCGAACCACCCGAGTTATCAAAGTCTGATGCCTTCGCAGCAGGAGTGGAATAGTTGGGCAGAAGATTGAGCGGCTGGTAGTTCTGATAGGCAATCGTGCCCTCGAGCACTAGCTTGTTCGCCAGGTTGCCGTTGATGTATACATTCAGAGTATTGTTGGCCGATAGGACGATTGCAAGATGGAACCACTTGTTGATAGGGATTTGCTTGATATCGCTCTTGTTGTACCAGCTTGCATACGAGTTCATGATGACACGTAGAACTGCATTACCCTCCTCGTCACTTCCTATGAATACAGCGGGCCCGCAGAGGGGGAAGGGACCGGAAGCATAGCCCTTGTAAAACGCCGTGTGCCATCCAGGTGTGCCTGTCGTAGTGGGGAACGTGGTGTCCTGCACGTAGAGGAAGGTGGAATACGAGAATTCAATGCCGGTTACCTGATTCTGGGATACAGGAAGGTACTTCACATTCGACTGGCTCGTGGTGATATCCTGTGGAAAGGTTACGGCGTTCTGGCCCGTTACAGGATATACTACTACACGTGACCCAGTGAAGGCAAGATATGTTCTCCAAAGAACCTCGACACCCATATAGATAATGTATATGATGGCCACGGTGACGATGCCGTAGATTATTTGTGGGAAAATATCAGATGTTGATACGTCCATTCTACATGTGCGTATCAAATTCTATGGTTGTTAAAACGGTTGTCGCCTTAGTAACTCCTATCTCTACGAGCTTGCATACCCCATGCTCAAATCGATGTTTGTGGTAAACAGATTGCCAAAAATGCTAGCCGAAGATGTTGAGGGACCCGCTTGATATATGGCCCAGATCGAATCGGGGGTCAGTGCGTAGTTGTAGTAGTCCGTGGTAGAGAATACACCATTGATCGTTCCAGAGGTCGCATTCTGTCTGCCGACCGTGATGGTTCCCTTTCCATTGCTTACACCCAGGTCATTCAGAGCAAGATATACACAGGATCTGCTGAGCTTTCCGTCGACGTAGACATCGAGGGTGCGGCCATTGGCAACAACACCAAGAAGCACCCAGCGCTGGTACTCAATGCCATTGAGGATATCGCACTTGTCGCTGCCAACCACCGGGCTGCCGGCAGTCTGGTTCGCAACATATGTAGTCGCCATGCCGTCGTTCGGGTCCGTCGTGCTCTGGCGAATCACAAGTGTGCCGTTCAGAGGCTTGATGCCGATGTAGAGAAGCGTCTTACTGGCAGACGTGATATCGAGAATATTCAGGGTCGACAGACCGGACGTCGAGGGTGTTGTGCCAAAGACACTGACCCACAGCATTACGGAATACTGGCCACCCGAAGAAAGCCCCGTGGCGGCCGGAATCTGAGCAACTGCAGATTCATTCGGGGCACTGCCGCCCGTAGCGGGAGTCGAGGTCCCAGCACCAAGAGGCTTTGCCGCATCGCACCGAACAACCCCCCCTTTTAGTGCAGACTGATCAAGCACGAACGTCGGTATAATGTTCACACTTGACGCAGTGGAGTTCGATGAATACAGGAAGGTGTATACATAGTAGAGGATAAGGAGCAGGACTATGAAAAAGATTATACCGCCAAGAACCCCTCTAGAGTTTCTTGCATTTCCACCATAACCACTCATTCTGTAGTACGGTTAGAAAGCTAACTAACATTGCTTGCGTAAACTGCAAAAGGAGTGGGGGGCTGCACAACGGGCATGGTGGAACCAGAGCCGCACGTGCCAAAGAAGCAGGGTATAACGAATCCCATGTCAAAGGCAAGGTCGATGCTGTTTTGTGCATAGGGAAGGCCGGTCGAATCAACGAGATTTGCCACGTCGGCTTCCACGTCCTGCGATGTGCGAGGAGTGAGAGTGGTCGAAAAGAGTCCAATCGTACCACTCCAATCGGGTAAGCCGCCCGCATACCACATATCGGACTTGTATGCGGGAACCGGCGGGTACTTGAGATACACACCTGTAACAGCCTTGGCCCCGTAAAATACGTCAATTCTACGTCCCTCTTGTACAATGGTTACAACCGTCCACTTCTGTAGCGGAATTGCCGGAAGGGGGATGGTTTCAAAGTACATGTTTGATTCGTTAGCAGTTTTAATCTTCAGCAATGTGGGAATAAAGGGGCGATCAGACTCGGACGTATAGCCGGATGCCCACAGTTCCACGCACGTGCCCATCCATAGAAGCTTCGACAGGTAGTTCGATTGCAGAGTGCAGTTTCCACAGTCATTTTTGCTGCTGCACTGGCAGATGTTATAACTATAGTCGTCGCATGATTGGATAAGGCGATTTGAAATGCCGGTAGCAGTTGCCACATCACAGTCGTCGACCTTCGCCACCGTTCTCGGGGCACCGTTTATGTAGATGGCAAATCGCAGAGCAGACGGTGTCTTCATATTCCACGGGAGTTGAGCATTTGTCAGCACGTTTGACTCTGCAGAACTTATATCGTAGACCTTCGTCGACTGGGAAGCTGAGCCGATATAATTAATGGTCAAGTATGCTGCGATACCAATTATTACTATACCGATTAATACCTCCAGTATCATATCTATCATGAACAAGTATTAGATGTTGTGGAAGCAGCGACTCCGAAATTAGCTGCTGTTGTGAGTGCAAGAGGCACTGCTCCTATTTCATTGTACGTGATCGCACGATTCCAGATAAGGAGGTTCTGAACATATCCACACTTATTCTCTCCCTTGAACGTATTCGGGAAGAATTGCTGGGGGCTGGTGTCAGAGAAATTAAGGAGCATCTGCGGGACCTTCGTCTGCGACAACTGCACACCATTCAAATATACCGTAAAAGAATTCGTCTCGACAACCACTGTTACACGGAAGGGGGTATACAGGGGTACATTTCGTATAGGAAAACTACTGTATCTCGTTGCAGTCTTCCCGCAGAAGAATGTGATGACCACGTCATTTGTCTTCGATAAGTAGCCGATCATAGAAACCGGTAAGGCGGCCATAGTATCTTCAATCGATGTTACAGGGGTAGTCTTAATCACTCTGTAGTTGGACGAGGGTGACGGGGAGGATGAGACGGATGTGCCAGATGACTGGCTTGAAGGAGTGACGGTACACCCTGCACTTTTAGGAGCGAGGCCTGTCTCTCCATCCGTCGATGGTCTCGGCGTAAGACTTGTCTGCGGCTGGCCCGCCTTGTAAAACAGTAGCTTATCGACGTAGGAGCTTGTCGACATATCCGTTATGTATAAATCGATAGAGAAGCTGTATTGTGTTATAAAGGGGTATGTACGCAAGGGATCCCCTAGATTTGCGGGATCTGGTACCATGTCGGTAACGAGGGGCTGCGTTCCCTTATTCCAATATGTGCTGTATCCAGATGTTGTAGCGAGAGGTACTAGACCGGTACCACCAGGGGAGAACTGAAAGATAGGGCGTACCGTATAGTGTATGAGAACGAGCAGGAGAAAGATGACAAAGCCGTATAAGAATAAATAGAAGAGGACCTGCAAAACATAATTTCCACCGGAAGATATGCGGGGTTGCTTGGGTCCGTACGGCATTGCAGGCATTCCAGCAAGAGCAAAGGCCGGCACGCCAAAGACGGACGGGTTCACGGGGGCGGGAATCGGAACGGCCGGCTTCTTAGCATTTGTCGTTGGAAAGGTGAAGGCTCTTACGGCCTCCACAGGAGCACCCCATATCGAAGTAGAGACAGGAGCCGAAGGAGTGGGAGCTGAAGGACTAGGAGCTGAGGGAGGAGCCGAGGAAGGCACAATTGCACCTAAAAGCGGAGTAGCAATGTCGCTAATAGCGTGTGTAACATATTTTTGAATAATTCCTGGTCTCCTATTCTGCGCCATCTGATGTGTGTGTAGTTCTCTTTTTTGCAGTGAACGAATTATTCTTATACACGTAGCCAATCTTCTTGTAGAACTTGCGGGTTTTTCCACTATCGCATTCCCTCAATTTCTCACGTAAATAGCACACGAATGATACACGGCTAAAGGGTTTCTCTGCACCCAGAGTCCCCGTCTCCAACGAATCCTTATGAATTCTCGGCAGCGTCTTATTCTTCTCCTTGTCCTCCGCCGTCTCATACAACTCCGTGTTACAATGCCACTGATGTACATCCATGGCAAGGAAATCGCCCGTCCGCACATTAAATCCGATACCGAACTCGGGCATCAGAGTAAACCCTCCATGGTAGTGGCCACGCTCAATGACCGACAAGTTTCCATACCCATCCTTGAAATCCCCGTCGTCCTTGTGAAGAGCCGTGCGGAAATTACGATTAATTGTTACAGAGGAAAAGGAGGTGTCCTGGATATGCACCATCGGCATCTGCTCCGCCGCCTTTCTCTGCAGGGCGTACTTATCCGGGACAAGCGCCTTGAAGCAGGCATCGATAGCGTGAATAAACGGCAGTCCGTGCTTGTAATACTTCCAGTAGCGCATCGTATAGGAAGTAATGCGGCACGGCAGCTTCATAAAGGGAGTCGCATTGAAATATCCGAGCACCGAGCTGAAGACGTTGTTGTTTACACGCATCTTTGACACGGATCCACGCACCGTCTCGTTCGCCGACCACCCCTTTATATCGACCGGTTTCCGCTTCTTCCAGTAATTGCCCTTCACATCAATCGGTCCCGCCGCTGCCCCTCTATTCCGTGAGGGCCCCGCTGCAATCCAGAATCCCTCCCATCCCGTGCGTATAATCGCCGGGTCGAGTACCTGTTTGCGCAGCTTGGCCAATAACTTCTTTTCCCCGTTGACCATGGCGTATACATCGACATCCTCATCAAAGATAGTATAGCCCTTTCCGTCGAAGTAAGTTCCCTCTTTCGCCTTTATCTCATCATTTGTCATGATAGGCTTTACCACGACCTCCTTGGCCTTTGCCTTTAGAGGACGGGCCTTGTCGTAGACAGCGAGGTCTGTGTAAATCTCTTCGGGAAATTTGGTAAGAGACATCACTTACTATTTACAAGATACATTAAAAGAGCACACCCGGCTCCTCCCATGGCAATGCCAGCTACCAGTCCTTGTAGGCGTGACTTCCAGTCGTCAGCGGAAAAGTCGTCGGCTGACCAAATGGGGGAACGGCCGAGTTCACCGAGCCGCTTCAGATAATTCAGTGACTCTTCCTCCGTGAACGTCCTCTTATTAATACTCTTGCTTACCTCATTGTGTAACAGGAGGGTCCAGCGGAATAAATCTTGCCGCTTATCCAGGTGGGGGCCGATAGGGTACTTGACCAGGTGCTCCGAATAATGCACACGGCAAATAGGGCACGGGATCATCAGGGCCAGACTCTCGTAGAACTCCTTGGCTGACTTCTTGTGAGCATGAGTCGGATTCGGCGGGTAGCCTAGGGCGGCAATATGGATGGTATTCCAGAAAAAGGGGCCCCATACTTCGGGAGGTATGTGCATTTCTAATGTTGCGTATGAATTTGTTAGTTATAGATTACGCATTTGACGTTTGTCTTGCCCTTTTGGTCAAAGGCCAAAGGCCAAAGGCAGAAGGCCAGGTCTAAACCCACCCGCCATATACCTATAGGAAATGGCGTATATGTACAGGGGCTCCCATAAAAATTTCTGTACAAATTGCGGCGGCAACGGCCATGTATTTCGCCAATGCATAGCCCCTGTTACAAGCTACGGAGTCATCATGGTTCGTGCGGCGAACCCCTTCAATCTCGAGGAGTGCCTAGTATCCTCCTCCGCTGCCGTTACTGGCATGGAACAGGAGGCACTCCAGTTCCTGCTCATTCAGAGGCGGGACAGCCTCGGCTTCATTGAGCTGATTCGAGGAAGATACAAGGCCACCGATATCGACTATATCCGTCTCCACCTTGGCGGTATTACAAAGGATGAGCAACAGAGATATCGAGACGGCCCCTTTGATGTGCTCTGGAACAGTATGTGGGGGCTCAATCACTCGCACCTCTACAAGAACGAATTCGAGACAGCTATGGCCAAGTGGGAACTCATTCACAAGGGAGTCACCGATGCGAATGGTAAGCTATGGACAGTAGATGACCTAATTGCATCAGCAGAGCCGCCAAAGGATACGCCCGAGTGGGGATTCCCAAAGGGTCGCCGAGATGCACAGGAAAGCGACTATATCTGTGCCATGCGTGAGATGGAAGAAGAGACCGGTGTAAAAGAGAGAGACGTTGTCGCCATACAGAATATCGAACCTTTGAACGAGTCATTCTTTGGAAGCAACCATGTGAATTATTGCCACAAGTATTTCATTGTCTGGGTACCCCCCTCTGTGAATATCAAGTTCAATTCCGAAAATGACCATATGCGACGTGAAATCGGCGACATCCAGTGGCTCTCGCTTGACCAGGCGCTAGCACGCATACGGCCCGAAAATATCGAGAAGAAGGAGGTCCTTTTACGCGCGGCATCGTTGTTCAGAAACCTATGTCCCTTTCCTATCCATAGATAGAATGGCGGGTGTACCTGAATCAAGTGCACTTCTCGCAGCATGGAGAAGTGCAGTTGATATTAAGGAACAATATGACGCATTAGAACGCTTGTTCGAGAACAATATTTTTCCGAGAGAAGATCATCCCCTATGGGAAACAGAGGGCGGTCTCTATCCGGACCCTAATCTACCAAGGCCTTCCTCTGAGAAGGGCAGTGAATGGAATCAATGGTACACCGAATCCCTCCGTGCCTCTCCCAGTGAAGATTTCCTGCCGAAATTAATGAGAAAAAGAGAATTCCTGGAAAGTCTCCAGCCAGCTATTCGTGACCTCAGCGTCGACAAGTGCCGTGCAACAGAGGATTTCCAGATAACGCCAGTGCAACGCTTCGTACAACGTCTCCTCTCCCCCCGTACCCCCTACCGCTCAGCCCTCCTGTACCACGGCGTAGGTGTTGGAAAGACGTGTGCCTCGATCACCGTTGCCGAGTCCTACCTGGAAATGTACCCTGGCCAAAAGGTCTGTGTCATTGCACCCCCCAACATCCAAGAGGGATTTCGCCGCACCATCTTCGACATCAACTCGCTGAAGATAGGGCAGGGCAGTATGCCGAACAGCCAAAAGGGCTGCACGGGCGATGTATATCTCTCCCTGACCAACACCTTTCACGAGAAAAACCCGAAGGTCATCGAAAGCCGTGTCGACAAGATGATTAACTCCCGATACGAATTCTTCGGCTACACATCCTTTTACAATCATATCAAACGCCTCATCGAGTCCCTGGAAAAACGCAAGGCAACGGAGACGTTGAAGCGGGAGGTTCTTCGCAATCAGTTCTCGAACCGTCTCTTCATTATTGACGAGGCTCACAATCTGCGTGACAACCCGGAAGAAACGGACGATGATACTCGTGATGATGTCAACGAGACCGAAACGGCGGAAGCCAAGGCCGGCAAACGCCTAACCCCCTATTTACGGGAAGTTCTCACTGTCTGCGAGGGAATCACCCTGGTACTTATGACAGCTACGCCGATGTACAACTCGTACATTGAGATTATCTTCTTGCTCAACCTGCTGCTGTTAAATGATAAGTTCGCAACTCTGCGCATTTCTGACGTGTTTGATGTACGGGACGGCTCCTTTACCGAGACAGGTGAGCGTGTCCTCGGAAAGGTGGCCTCCTGTTACATTTCCTTCATGCGAGGAGAGAATCCTCTTTCCTTCCCCCTCCGCCTCGACCCCCCTATTGCGGCGAGGGTACAGTCGTGGCCCTCGAAAGATCCGAAGGGGGGAGCAATCGACGATGTCGAGCGTATTCGCCTGGTGCCCAAAGAAGGGAGCGATAAGGGTGGCCTGCCCTGTGTCCCCTGCAGCTTCTCCCCTGAGACGGAGGAGTTTTACAAGGAGGAGGCATATCAGATTGTTACAAATGAGCAGGGTCTCGGAATTGTATCGATGGATACACTGATCCAGGGCGGCAATTGGGTGTTCCCGAATTCGGGCCTCCTCCTTCGTGAGAAGATAGGACAGCGGGGGTTCGATTCCTGTTTTCAAAAGGAAAAGCGTGGGAGCCTTGTCACCTTCCGCCCGCAGGAAGATGCCACATGGCTCCTGCGGTCCGAGCTACCACGTGCTAGCGGAAAGGCCGCCGCTCTGCTTGATAGACTCGCCCAGTGCAAGGGTATGGCCTTCGTCTATAGTCGTTTCGTCCCGTCAGGGGCCCTGACTCTAGCACTTGCCCTCGAGGCAAATGGATACACTCCATGGGGTAGAGATGGCTTCCTAACAACCGGTATCCAGGACGATCTGGGCAGACAGTGCGCCCTGTGCCCCAGCAGAGAAAGAGGGCACACGGGCCATGCATTCAAGCCGGCAAAGTACGTGCTCTTAACTGGTTCCCTCGAGCTTTCTCCGAATAATGCCGCTTCCATTGACGCTTGCCGCTCGACAAAGAATACTCTTGGCGAAGAGGTAAAGGTAGTTCTAGGATCCCAGGTGGCTGGAGAGGGTCTGGACTTGCGGTATATACGTGAAGTTATCGTGTTTGATAGCTGGTATCATCTGAATAAGCTGGAACAGGTGATTGGCAGAGGTATTCGTAATTGTTCGCATGCCCTGCTCGATAAGAAGATGCGGAATTGTACAGTCGTCCTCCTTGTAAACAAATACGAGTCCGATCCTGCGCTAGAAACGGTCGACATGTACTCCTATCGCATTGCCCTCGAAAAGGCCATCCAGGCAGGAAAAGTGCTCCGTGTTCTTAAGGAGCATGCCATGGATTGCACACTCAACAGGGAGGCAATCGTGCTGAAGGGCATTCCCAGCATTGACAGCCTGTATGATAGCCAGGGCGTGGAACGCATCGATGTTGATATAAACGACGTGCCATTTACGGTTATGTGCGACTGGCTCGATACGTGCGACTACGGGTGTAAAACGGGGCTCGGTACACCGATGCCGGCACCGCCGTCGCTTGATATGCAGGATATCAACACCTATGACGAGTATACAGCACGCTACCATATTCATACGATTCGTGCCTATCTTCAGGATATGTTGGCAAAGGGTGAATACTATATGACCTTCGACAAAATCCAGCAGCAGTTCGAGACTATTCCACGAACCCTTCTTCTTTCGATCCTGAACGACATGATCATGGAGAACACATTCTATATCAAGACAGAGCGTGGTTCAGGGCGTATCATTTTTCGCAACGGATACTATCTCTATCAGCCGAACGAGCTTGCCGACGAGTCCATCCCTATTGCACTCCGTGTACGTCACGTACCGATACCCCGTGACGTGTTCAAGCCGCTGCAATATGAACAGAAAAAGGAGGAGGTGTCGACTGCTGTTGGAGCCCAGGCATATTCGATTCTAGCTCCTGCCGATGATACGAGCGAGGCATTGTGGGAGGAAGTCAAAGAGTGGACGGAGGATATGGAGGAGGGGGATGCAAGCATTGAGAGGGTGCCTGCCCAAGTCCTGGAACAGCTACGGGAGTTGAAGGCCAGTAGCGGAATCTTCGAAGGCCAGAAAGAGAAATTCCAGAATATCCTCTGGCTGTACATATCGGTTGCGGGGAACGAGGGACTGCGAAAGAAGTATGCCGCCGTTGTAAGAAAGTACGTGTGGGATGAGTACATAACAACGGCGAAAAAGAGAGAGCTGCTCGCAGGCTTTTCAGGCGATCCGTCTCTCGAGGAAGTTGCCAGTGATTCCTATTGGACCTTTGAGGGGAGCAAGTATTTACGTGTTCTGAATTCGGAAACAAATGTCCTAGAGTACTTATGTGTAGATGGTGGGAAATATACTCTTTGCACACCTGCTATCGTGTCAGTCTTAGCGAGAGAAAGAGGGCGAGACCCCCTGTTACAGAGACCTATCAATTCAACGACAACGGGAATCAACTATGGCTTCCTAATTTTCAGTCCGAAGAAGAAGGCACTGGTCTTCAAGAAGGGAAAGCCGCCGTCGGTTGGTGGAAAAGTCCAGAGAGGGGCGGAATGTGCAAATAATAGTTCTACGAGCACTGAGATTGAAGCGTTAAAGGAGTATGGGATTATCCTACGGAAGGAGGGGCTCTCGGATATGGGCTTGCACACAGATGAACTTGCAAGAAGACCCATTCTGAACAGTTTGCGTGTGTGCACAGTTGTAGATTTGACTCTTCGCATGATGGATGCCTTGGGGGTACAGGGCAAACGGTGGTTCTATAGAAGTATTGAGGCCCACCTGTTCAATCATCCTCTGAGATAAGGACGGGTGTCTAAAAATGAAATCGGATACCTCCGTTAGAGAAGGTCCAATGGAACAGGATGCTATCTTCGAGGAAAAGGTCGCTCTTTCGCCGAAAGACATGACAAATGAGGTCCTGTCCTTCGATGATATTCTTATGAGAAAGATGAGACGGCAGATTGAGGGGAAGTGTACGAAGCACGGCTTTCTTATCCCAAATTCCCTGAAGCTTCTGAGCCGTTCGTACGGTTACATGGAGAAGGGGACCTTTACGGCGGATTGTATGTATTACATAAAGGCCCAGGGGCGGGTCTACAATCCGCCGAACGGTACGGTCGTGGAGGGGGAAGTTGTGAGAAAGTCGAAGGCTGGCTTGTACATTGTAATAGAGAATGCTGTGCATGTGATGGTAGTGAGAGACCTGCACATTGGCAACAAGGAGTTTGATTCTGTGGAGCTGGGGGATCGCATCCGAGTGGAGATCAAGAAGTCTCGGTTTCAGATCAATGACCCGCACATCCTGAGTATTGGTCAGTTTCTTACACGCATTGGTGAAGTTGCTCCTACTGCTGCTACTGCTACTGCTTCTGCTGGCGCAGAGCTAGAAGATGAAGTGGCCGCTGCAGCGGAAGAGGCTGTAGAAGAGGTCGAGTCAGAGGAAGAGCAAGAGCAAGAGCAAGAAGGTAGCAACGCCTTTGCAGAACCCCCTCCCACCGACGAGGTTATCTCGCTTTGATCCTGCGTACTTCTAATAAAAAAAGGAGGTCCTTCAAAATAAGATATGAACGCAGAACCTATCTGTGACTTCGAATGCAGAAAGAGAATGTTCGAGGAAATAAAGAAATTTAACCGCACCGAGCAAGAAGAACTCTTCCGCATATTAAAACGCGAGAACGAGGAAATGAGCGAGAATAGAAATGGCATCTTTTTTGACCTAGTTGCCCTCAAGGATTCGACCGTCCTGAAGATACGGGAATGGATTACCTTCTGCAAGAAAAACACAACGGAGTTTGAGGAGAGAGAAAAAGAGATTAGCATGCTAACCCAGGAAAATCCGGGCATTGCTGAATGAGGCCTTGCGGCCTAAGGTATCGTCTAGGCCCTTGCGGCCTAAGGTATCGTCTAGGCCCTTGCGGCCTAAGGTATCGACTAGGCCCTTGCGGCCTAAGGTATCGTCTAGGCCCTTGCGGCCTAAGAGAAACCTGTGACTACATACTAATATGGAGGTCCTCCTGCAACAAATATCTGAAAATCCGTCTAAAAGTATGTGTGTACCCACTTTTACACGGAATCAAATCATCCTAAATCCCAAGGACAGCCTCTGGGGCGGAGAGCTTCGCAAACTCCTACCTGCCAAGCTAATTACCGCATTCCTCTACGCCAAGGATCCACTCATGGTCCTTGCTGGACAGGCCTACGTATCATCCCAGGTACGGGACAAGGCCTTCGAAATGCAGGAAAAGGCCAGCACGTCCATCCGAGGAAACCGAAAGCTCACGAAGGCAAACATGTCAGATGCCCTCAGTGCAATGGCCCCGACACTCGAGCAGACCAAGCGTACTGCTCTCATCCTCTATGAATTGTACGAGGTGCAGACGGTCTGCTTTGACGCCGAAGCAAAGACTCTCTGGACGGTTCCAGAGGATCTACGCAGATGGTCCTTCGCACCCAATTCGACTCTATGGATTGATTCGAGATGCGAGCACATGCTCGACTGGTCCGCTGACGGTGCAAAAGAGATTGCCATCGGCCAGTGGCTTTCCGATAGGGATATGGACGGCTGGACCATCGACTGGCCCGTCGCCGAGGGTTCCTACGAGGACATCAAGCAGAAACTCAGTTCACGCAATGTGACGCCGAGGACCGGTGGAGCACGCCCCAAGAAGGAGGATTGGGCAAAAGCCTTAGGTAAGTGCGAGGCCATTGAATATTTACTGGGACAAGAGTAAGGTAGTATAAGCTACAAAGTTGATGAGGGAATAAAGCTTTTCATAAGGTCACATAGTAGAATGGAGCTACATCCGGAAGAAATATCCAAGGTAAAGGATATTCTTTCCACCTGGCTCGCCAATGATGCAATGGAACTAGAATCCACTGTAACATCCCAGCTCAATGCCACCACCTTCATGGAGGTAGCCCAGCGGCTCACGTCCAAAGGATACACGGCTCTTCCACAAGAGGATCATATTAAAGTGATTACACCCGAGCAAATGCGCTTCACGATTGTCGGTATCTCATCGATTGAAGAGTACTGTCGCACGGACTCCATGGAAACGGCCCCCTTCGAGGCCATCGTCAAGGATCGCACTGGCAAGGAGGACACTGTTGACATCGATGAGTACGGGATCCGTGTGAAGGTTCGTCGTGAATTACCCCTGTCTAACACTGACGTAGACGTAAAAGCTATGTTAAAGGGTTGGTCAGGGAAGCGGAAGGCGTTCCGTATCTTGCGTCGCTGGACCTTTGTCGGCGAGGGGCTCCGCTACGATTTGAGCATGGTCCGCAGTACCCCCATGAAACGTGGCCAATTCGACTGGCAGACGTCGTTCAAGCAGCGTGATTTGACGAAGTATGAGCCGACCTACGAGATCGAGGTCGAGCTCATGCGCCCCACGACTCCCCAGACCGACCCCGTTCCTTTCATGAAAACACTGGTGCGTGGAATGGGCGAGGTCCTGCGTGGTATGCAGAAGCACCACCTCATCCTGCGCAAGTCGAAGGCTCGTGCCGTCATCGAGGCATACCGTGCTCTGACCGGCACGGACCGATTCCGTGGTGTGGCCCCTATTACGATGATTCTCGACAATATGCGAAAGGATCGGGTTGGGAAAGTCCCCAACATTCGTGACGGGTACAATGTGACCGACAAGGCCGATGGTACTCGCATGATGGGCTTCACGTCGGGTAAGGGAGAACTATATATGCTTGACATGACCTTCAATGTATATAGAACCGGCCTCACGGATCAGACGCTGAACAATTCACTCATGGACGGCGAGTATGTTACACGTGACATCGACGGAAATCCCATCATGCAGTTTATCCTCTTCGATGCCTACATGG
>Ga0209550_10001269_pt1 | contig 24344 bp, 23 predicted proteins | sample LauGreSuBDMM15SN_2_FD_187567 | JGI IMG/M metagenome (GOLD analysis project Ga0209550, IMG submission 187567) | Freshwater lake microbial communities from Lake Michigan, USA - Su13.BD.MM15.SN (SPAdes) (version 5) | ecosystem: Environmental > Aquatic > Freshwater > Lake | place: Lake Michigan... | reverse complement strand
AATTTGGCAAACAGCTGCTTATCTGTTTCCGCTTCTGGGTTACCTGTGGTGAGCAATTTTTCACCGTAGAATATTGAATTAGCACCTGCAATAAAACACAAAGCCTGAATGCCTTCGTGCATATTTTGGCGACCTGCTGAAAGGCGAACGAAGCTCTTAGGCATGGTGATGCGCGCAGCCGCAATCGTGCGAATAAATTCAAACTGATCTAAGTCTTCAATACCATGTAATGGCGTCCCTTCGACTTGCGTGAGCAAGTTAATAGGCACGCTTTCTGGTGAGCGCTCCATATTAGCAAGTTGTGCAATGAGGCCAGCGCGCTGGTTGCGGCTCTCGCCCATGCCAATAATGCCGCCACAACATACATTTATATCTGCTTCACGCACGCTATCGAGCGTATCTAAACGGTCTTGATAAGTTCGCGTGGTAATCACGTCGCCATAAAATTCTGGTGCGGTATCTAAGTTGTGGTTGTAATAATCAAGGCCTGCATCTTTCAGTTGCGCGGCTTGGCCTTCTTTTAACATACCCAAAGTCGCGCAGGTTTGTAAGCCCATCGCTTTTACTTCTGAAATCATTTTAAGCACAGGCTCTAAGTCTTTTTGCTTAGGGCTGCGCCATGCAGCTCCCATACAGAAACGGCTGGCACCACTTTCTTTGGCTGCGCGCGCTGCTGCTAGCACTTCATCAATAGGCATAAGTGGCTCATTTTCCACATCCGTGTGGTAACGAGCAGCCTGTGGGCAGTAACCGCAATCCTCTGAACAGCCGCCCGTTTTGATTGAAAGCAAAGTGCTGACTTGTACAGCGTTAGGATCGAAGTTTTCACGGTGAACCATTTGCGCTCGGTGGATTAAATCGTTAAATGGCAATTCATATAACGCAACAATTTGCGCCACACTCCAGCGCTTCTCTGTTTCGACTGGCAGCAGGTTGCGTTTGATAGAGGCCACATCTACTGTGCTCAGATTAGCACTCACTTTCAAATTCATATTTAACTCACTCATGCTTCAATCTCCATCTTCATGTCTTGCCAGTCTTCTTTTGAAGCGCGCAACATATCTCGAACACCCAAAGGCACCACCATCAGAACGCTAATGCCCCACACTAAAAATAAGACGTTTAATACGCCTATCTTTTCACCTATCATAAATCCAAAGAACGCCATGACCACCAGCAAAGCAAAAGTGGAATAAAATCGATAACCTGATTTTGCAATGTATTCACAGACTTTAGGATTGGGATGATTAGCCGCAGCCGCATACATAAAAATAGAAGCGGCAACCCAAATAAACAATGGAATCGCTAAAGGCAACAACAACACCGCCAAGCAAGAGAAAAAGGTAAACCCTTGTGCGGTTCGCATTTGCTGTTTTGCCGTAATAATGTGATGTGTTTCTTGCGCCGATTCCATCAATGACACGCTTTCACCCATTAAGATTTAGTTCAATTATACATTGTTAAGCAGAAAGTCAACAATTGAATAACAAACGGTTAAAAATTAAGCACCTGTTAAAATTGAGCTTATTTCCACAGACCTACTTGGTCTGCTTAATCATCAACGGCGAAGATTTGAGCTGCTGACAGACTGCCCTGATTGATGACGTCATGATGACGGGCGCCAGTCTCAACGCACTTGCAAAAGCAGTGGAGGCAAAAGGCACAGCTCATGTAAAATAATGGCTTATCGCACGAACGCTCTCAACATAAATGTTTAACATCGTCTTATTTGAACCTGAAATCCCGCCCAATACTGGCAACATCATCCGCCTGTGTGCCAACACTGGCGCGCAGTTACACTTGGTTAAACCGCTCGGATTTTCATTAGAGGATAAACAGCTCAAACGCGCTGGCTTGGATTATCACGAATACGCCAACTTACAAATTCACGAAAATTGGGAAGATTGCAAAGCTGCCTTGGCTGGCAAGCGCATGTTCGCCATCACCACCAAAGGCAGCACCTCTAATGGCAATATCAAATTTGAGAAAGGTGATGTGTTTGTGTTTGGCCCAGAAACGCGAGGCCTGCCAGAAGAAATACGGAATGAATTTAGCGCTGAACATCGCGTTAGGTTACCGATGTTGCCACAAAGCCGAAGCTTGAATTTATCTAACTCAGCGGCCGTGTTGCTCTATGAAGCTTGGAGACAGATTGGGTTTGAGGGTGGTGCTTAACAACATAAACTAGCTTAAAGACTCTTGCTTTTGCTCACGGCCGAGCAAGTCCATCACAGCGTCGCGTGGTGATTTTCCATGAGAAAGCACTTGGTCTACCTCATGGGTAATCGGCATATCCACACCTAAATCTTGCGCACGCTTGACTACTTCGCGTGCGGTATAAACACCTTCAGCCACATGGCCTAAAGTCGCTAGTATTTCAGCCAACGGCTTACCACTTGCCAATTGCAATCCCACTTCACGGTTACGTGAGTATTGTCCTGTACAAGTCAAAATCAAGTCGCCAGCTCCCGCTAAACCCATAAAGGTATCTTTTTGCGCGCCCATCGCCATCCCAAAACGGGTCATTTCAGCTAGACCACGTGTAATCATCGCGGCACGGGCATTGTTACCAAATTGCATGCCATCGGAAATACCAGCGGCAATCGCCATCACGTTTTTAAGCGCGCCACCAACGGCCACGCCAGCGACATCAGTGCTGGTGTAAACACGAAGCGAACCGCCATGAAGCGCAGCACCTGCTTGTTTTGCAAAGTCAGCATCATTGACCGCCAAAGAAACCGCAGTTGGCAAACCTCTTACTAATTCAGCCGCGAAACTTGGTCCAGACAATGCGCCCCAAGCTTGATGCGGACCAAGCTCTTCAAGCGCTACTTCGTGTGGTAATTTTGCGGTGACAGGCTCTAAGCCTTTATTCGCCCAAATCACGGGCACCTTAACGCCAATCAACTTGATGGATTGCAACATATCGCGGAAGCCGCAAGTTGGGACAACAGAAACGATGAAATCGACCCCATTCAATGCCAAGGCCAAATCTGACTCTACAATTAGATTGTCGTTAAATTTAAAATCGCCAAGATACATAGGATTGGCGCGTACTTTACGCATGCCATCAACATGGGCAGTCTTGCGTGCCCACAAGCAAACTTGGTGTTGCTGGCTGATGTGCATCGCCAACGCCGTTCCCCAAGCACCTGCTCCTAATACGGCTATCTTCATTGGTTCCTTAAAAGCCCCAAACGGATGAAACTTGGACAAAGCCCAGTAAGCCATCGCGATGCTTTACTTTGACCCAGCCGTTTTTAGCAGGCTCAAGCAAATCCACCGCTACATCTTTTTCTACCCGCGCAACGAGTGCGCCGCTAGCTTCGGGCGTTTGTTTGATTTCTACAGGAGAAACAATCAACAAAGTACGCTTCGTACAGAGTTGTTTAGCCTCTATCCAGCTTAAACCGCCTTGCTGGTCTCGCACTTTCACCCACTCAGCGAGATTGACAATCACCTCTACAGGATATCCTTGACCAAGCAGATACAACTTTTTACCTTGTGCTGAAGGTGAATCATAAACAATCGCTTTCGGCACATTCACTGCGCGATACTCACCCGCTGCCAAGTTTGGCAACAGCATTAATATGGCAGCAATCAGTAAAGACTTAGTGAGTTGTTTTTGCAGCGTCATCTTGCGCTTGTTGTTGCTTTTGTTGCGCGTATAACGCTTCAAAATTAATCGGGCTAAGCACAACAGGCGGGAAGCCAGCGCGAACTGAAGCGTCAGAAACTACTTCACGCGCATATGGGAATAAGATATTAGGGCATGTGATGCTGAAAATTATTTCTAGATTCTCTTCTGGCACGTTACGTACTTGGAAAATACCCGCTTGAGAAACTTCGATTAAGAACGCTGTTTTATCGCCGATTTTTGATGTCACTGTAATGGTTAACACTACTTCATAAATACCATCATCCAACTTGCTCGCAGTATTACTAATCTCAATACCAATTTGCGGGGCATCACGCTCTGTAAAAATTTGAGGTGCATTAGGCAACTCTAATGACAAATCTTTCACATACAGTTTTTCAATACCAAAACCAGGTGCTTGATTTTGTTCTGCCGCTGGATTTTCTGTAGATTGCGCTGCTACTTCTTCTTTTTTCGCCATGATTTTCCCTAAAAAAATTAAAAAATGCGCCAATTAATTCAAAGCACATACAAACGATAACAAACAAAGCCAACATTTTAACCGATGCTTACACTAATTGCTTGTGTTGCTTGATTTTTTACTTGCTTAATAGCTGATCAAGTCCGCCAGCAAGATCTAGCGCGCGCAAATCATCAAACCCGCCAATATGCCGCTCGCCAATATAAATCTGGGGAACCGTGCGGCGACCCGTTTTTTCCATCATAGAAATTTTTAATTCTGGATCAGTATCAATTTGGATTTTTTCAATATCGGTCACTCCCTTGCTATTAAGCAAGCGCTCTGCATTTGTACAATATGGACAATAAGCACTGGTGTACATTAAAACTTTAGCCATAAAATGCCTTTTAGAGGATTAAGCGCATTGCGCAGTGATTTACTAAGATGCTTAATTGTACATAAAGACCTTACAAAAATTGAATTCTACAGCGAGAGTTTTGCCAAATAATGCAGATTTATTAAACAAAAATCACTAAAATAGCGCTATTACTTGAATACTCGTTGGGAAACCACCCCGCATGAAAATTACGCCTGTCGTATTGTTGATTTTAGATGGCTTTGGATATCGCGAAGACATTACAGATAACGCCATTGCCCAAGCAAATAAACCTAATTGGGATAAACTCTGTAAAGAATATCCACACACATTGATTAACGCATCAGAAAACTTTGTAGGCTTGCCTGCTGGCCAAATGGGCAATTCAGAAGTCGGCCATTTAAATATCGGTGCTGGCCGTATTGTTTTTCAAGAATTCGAACGCATCAACAATGCAATCGCATCCGGTGAATTTAATCAAAACCCCATCTTGCTAGAATCTGTTAATAAAGCCAAAAGCGCTGACAAAGCGCTGCATATTTTTGGCTTAATTTCCGACGGTGGCGTGCATAGCCATCAAGACCATATTTACGCCATGATTAACATGGCTGCAAAACTGGGCCTTAGTAAAATTTACGTGCATGCGTTTTTAGATGGTCGCGACACGCCGCCTGTTAGTGCTAAGACTTACTTGCAAGCATTAGAAGATCAAATCCAAAGAATAGGTGCAGGCAAAATCGCCTCTATTTGTGGCCGCTATTACGCGATGGACAGAGACAAACGTTGGGAACGCGTTGCGCCAGCTTACACGTTACTCACCGAAGGCAAAGGTGTCTTTACGGCAAGCACAGCATTGGAAGGCTTAGAAGCTGCCTATGCCCGCGGTGAAAATGATGAGTTTGTGAAAGCCACAGCGATTACCCAGCCAGGCGAAGCCTCTGTTTTTGTTGATGACGGCGATGTGATTGTGTTTATGAACTTCCGTTCAGACCGCGCGCGCCAAATGACGACATGCTTTTTGGACGCTCACTTTGAAGGCTTTAAACGCAACAAGCTACCTAAGCTCGGCGGCTATTACACGCTAACAATGTACGACAAAAGCGAAGTGAATGCGAAGGCTGTATTTCCGCCTAATGATATCCACAATACCTTCGGCGAGTACATTGCCAACCAAGGTCTCAAACAACTGCGCATTGCGGAAACGGAAAAATATCCGCACGTGACCTTCTTCTTTAATGGTGGGGAAGAAAAGGTTTTTGAGGGCGAAAGTCGTATTCTTGTGCCCTCCCCCAAAGTCGCCACCTATGATTTACAGCCTGAAATGAGCGCTTTTGAGCTAACAGGTAAATTAGAAGAAGCCATTTTAAGCCAAGAGTTTGCCGCCATTATTTGCAACTATGCAAACTGTGACATGGTGGGCCACACAGGCATCATGCCTGCCGCGATTAAAGCGGTTGAAACGCTAGATACTTGCATAGGTCGCTTGGTTAAAGCTGCGCAAAGTGTAGGCGCTGAAATCATTATCACCGCAGACCACGGCAACGTCGAGATGATGCAAGACGTTGAAAATAATCAGCCACACACCCAACACACCACCAACCTTGTTCCACTGCTATACATCGGCAGGGAAGCTGAGATGGCAAAAACAGGCGCACTTTCAGACATTGCGCCTAGCTTGCTGCAATTAATGGGCTTGCCACAACCTGCCGAGATGACAGGCCATTCTCTAGTGAGCATTACATCACCATGCTGAAAGCCCTTAAGCGATCTTGGCTTACATTCGGATTACTTGCGCTAACGCTTAATTCGCCCTTTGTCTTAGCAACGAACAATGCCGATAAGCCGAAAAATAAAATAGAAAAACCAAAAGAAAAGCTCAGCAACATTCACCAGCGCATTGAATCGCTTACAAAAGAATTAGGCAAAACAAAAGAGGCACATGCGGATGCTGCTGATGCGCTTAAAGACAGCGAGAAAGCCATTAGCGAAACCAATCGCAAGCTGTTCGAATTACAACAAGAAAAAAAGAAACATAGTGAATCGCTACAAGTATTACAGTCCCAAAAGTTAAGCCTCGAAAACACCATCGAGGGACAAAAGAATCAACTAAGCAAGCAGGTTTATCAGCAATATTTGCACGGCCAACAAGGCTATCTGCAACTCATTTTGCAGGAACAAGACCCAAGTGCAATTTCACGCCAGCTTCAATATTTTTCCTATATCTCACGTGCTCGTCAGGCACTCATTAACGACATGCAGTTCAATTTAGGTCGTGTGACTAAGCTCAATGAGGAGACTGCGAATGCCCTTAAAGAAGTGGTGAACCTTAAGAGCAAACAAGAAACGGAACGTAAAAATCTTGAATCGCAAAAACAAGTTCACAGCAAAGTGGTACAAAAGCTATCGTCGCAAATTAGCACGCAACGTAATGAAATTGAAAAACTAAAACGCGATGAAAAAAGCTTGTCTCAATTGGTTGAGCGTTTAGCCAGAGCAGCACAGCCTAAGCCACAAAAGCTGACACAATCCAACCAATCAAACAGCAAAGAACCAAGCAACAAGCCTGATGATGTGGCAGCGCCGCAGCGCCCATTAGCCACTAATGAATCACTCCCCAGCAATGCTTTTGACGGGAGCAGCTTCGAATCGCTAAGAGGCAAGCTAAATTTACCGGTACGTGGCGACATTACTAATAAGTTTGGCAACAGCCGTCTAGATACTGGGCTCACTTGGAAAGGTTTGTTTATCAAATCCAACGAAGGCAACGAAGTAAAGTCCGTTGCCAATGGCCGGGTGGTGTTCGCGGACTGGATGCGCGGATTCGGCAATATGATTATCGTTGACCATGGCGGCGGCTACATGAGCCTATATGGCAACAACCAAGCCCTGCTCCGCAAAATGGGCGATTCGGTAAAAGGTGGAGATACGATTGCCAGCGTTGGCAATAGTGGAGGAAATGATACAGCCGGCCTTTACTATGAGCTACGCAGTCGCAGCAAACCGTTTGATCCGATGAGCTGGAGCGTATTGCGTTAGAATTGTCTTAAGCAACTAAACTCAATTAACTAGGCTCCCCTAACTAAGCTAAACTGCCTAAGCTAAAGTTTTACAAATATCACGCACCAACCTTGGTCCACGATAAATTAGGCCACTGTAAACCTGAATCAAGCTTGCACCTGCGGCAATTTTCTCAGCGGCGTCAGTGCCACTTAAAATACCGCCTACGCCAATAATCGGCAACTCACCAGCCAAGTGTTTTGAAAGCTGAGAAATCACTAGCGTTGATTTTTCACGCACTGGGGCGCCAGACAAACCACCTATTTCTGTTGCATTTGGCAAACCTTCAACGGCATCTCTCGCCAAAGTGGTGTTTGTGGCAATCACCCCATCAAACTGGTGCGCTTTGAGCAAATCCGCAATTTCTATGATTTGCGTTTCATCTAAATCCGGCGCGACTTTTAAAGCTATCGGCACATACTTGCCATGCTTATCTGCCAATATTTTTTGCTCGGCTTTTAAAGTTGCGAGCAAGGCATCTAACGCATCTTTTTCTTGTAACAGACGTAAATTCTTAGTATTGGGCGATGAAATATTCACGGTGATATAGCTAGCATGCGCATAAGCTTTGCGCATACATATAAGGTAGTCATCCACAGCACGCTCGTTCGACGTATCAAAGTTTTTGCCAATATTGATACCTAAAATACCGCGATACTTAGCCGCCTGAACATTTTGAATGAGGTTATCGACACCCAAATTATTAAAGCCAAAGCGGTTGATAATTCCTTCCGCTTCTTTTACCCTAAACATTCTTGGTTTGAGGTTGCCAGGCTGTGCACGCGGGGTAGTCGTGCCTATCTCAAGAAAACCAAAACCTAAAGCCGCCATGCCATCAATCACTGAGCCATTTTTATCAAGGCCAGCGGCAAGACCAACAGGGTTAGGAAAGTTGAGCCCCATCACCTCTTTAGTTTGGCATTGTGCAGGTTTAGGAAGTAGTGCAAGCAAGCCAGACTTTTCAGCAAGCTTGAGACTTTTAAAGGCGAGGTCATGGGCATTTTCAGCATCAAGCTGAAATAGAAACGGCTTTGCAAGTGCGTATAGATTCATTCCGATATTTTACTCGAAAAGCCGTCTTATACTAAAAAGTCATTTATATTGATTAGCAATCAAAGACAATAATTTCATCAGAAAGCATGATCATCCTTTCAACTGGAGTTACCCAAACGATGCCGTCGCCAACCTGACCCATTTGGCCTACTTCAACCAAAATCTGCAAAATACCCTCCACTAAATCATCGGGGGCCACAATATCGATTCTCACCTTGAGGGAATATTCATTTAGCTCCTCTTTAAGACCATTACTTGGCTTGGCTAAGTGGTGCCCACACCCCTCAACTTTGGTGACGATCATTCCCGGAAATTCTTTAATATTACGAAATGCCGACCGAATTTTGGCTAATCTTTGTGCCGGGATAATCGCTTTAATCTCTTTTATCATTCTAACTCCATCTACAAATAGGAATAATTACACTCCTTATGATTCAATTCTTTTCTCTTCAAACGTTCTATAGAGCGCAGGCAATACAACTAAAGTGAGTAAGGTAGAGGTGATTAACCCGCCAATCACTACAATCGCCAACGGTCGCTGAATTTCTGAACCTGGCCCAGTCGCAAACAAGAACGGCACTAGGCCCAACATTGCCACTGTCGCTGTCATCATCACAGGCCTAAAACGTTGCTGACAACCCTGAGTAATTGCCTCAAACTGGCTCTTACCTTCATTACGAAGATGTCGAATGTAAGAGACCAACACGACACCATTAAGCACCGCAATCCCCCACAAGGCAATAAATCCAACCGATGCTGGGACCGAGAGATACTCTCCAGTTACAAACAAGGCAAAAATGCCGCCGATCGAAGCAAATGGGAGCACCAAAATAATTAATGCTGCATAACGCACTGAGTTAAACAGCAAGAACAACAGGAAGAAAATTGCGCCGATCGTTACCGGTACAATTAAAGCCAAATGACTCAAGGCCCGCTGCATATTCTGAAACTGACCACCAAACTCTAAATAATAACCATCTGGCAGTTTTAACTCTTTGTCCAAATTCTTTTGAAGCTCAGCAACAAAGCCACCTAAGTCTCTATCCCTTACGTTGACACCTACAACGATTCTTCGTTTAGCCAACTCACGACTAATTTGCACTGGTCCGTCTTTTACTTCAATTCTAGCCAAGTCGCGTAATTTAACTCGACTACCATTCGCAGAGGTCAGTAATATATCGCCAATTTCTTCTGCGCTACTTCTGAAATTTTCTGGGTAACGCACCGCTGCGCTAAAGCGACGCTGCCCTTCAAACACGTCCGTTGCCTCTTTTCCTCCAATAGCAGTTTCAATCACGTCATGAACATCCGCAGCATTGATACCGTGTCTTGAAATTTCATGACGATCAATAGTGATGTTCAAATATTGCTGACCAGAGACTTTTTCAACGCGCATATCGACTGCACCCTGAACACCCCCCGCAATTTTTGCAATCTCGTCAGCTTTGGCTTTCAAAACCACCATATCATCACCGAATAATTTCACTGCCACATCGGAACGAACACCACTTAGCAGCTCAGCTACCCTAGCAGCAATCGGCTGAGCCATTACCACTTGTACACCAGGCAGGATTTTGAGACTTTTCTGAATAGATGCAGCAATGTCATCTTGCGTCCAACCATCAGGCCAGAGATCTCGAGGTAATAAACTCACGATAGGCTGAGATTCATTCTGACTTTGAGGATCTGCAGGACTCTCACCACGCCCCACGCCTGAAACCACCGACTTCACGCCAGGAAGCTTAGCGATCACTTGCAAAGCTTCTTTTTCCATCACCAGTGACTCTTCTATAGAAATATTAGGTGCACGAATAATGTTAGGCACAATGGAGCCCTCACGCATTTCAGGAATGAATGAAGTGCCCAATAAAGGAATGATCAGCAGCGAAACAACAAATGATGTAACTGCAACGCCAATTGTTTTCTTTTCATTGGAGATGGCCAAAGTAAGCAATCGAAGGTAAGGCCTTTTGATCGCTTGAATAAAGCGAGTGTCTTCGCCACTGCCCCCTTTTAAAATATAAGAGCACATGACAGGCGAAAGCGTGAGAGAAAGCACCAATGAAACAAACAAGGCAATCGCAATGGTCATGGCTAATGGACCGAACATTTTGCCCTCCATGCCTTCCAAGGTCATTAATGGCAAGAACACCAAAATGATGATACCAACCCCAAATAAAACTGGGGTTCCCACTTCGGTCGCGGCTTCTAACACGACGCGAATTTTGCTTTCATCCTGACGATGTCCTAATTGATGGAAAGCGTTTTCAACCACCACCACTGATCCATCTACCATCAAGCCAATCGCAATGGCTAAGCCTCCTAGCGACATGAGATTGGCTGAAATGCCCAAGTAGTTCATGGCCATAAAAGTCATCAATGGCGTAAGGATTAATGTCCCAACCACAATTAAGCTAGAACGAACATCGCCTAAAAATAAAAACAGAATGATAACGACAAGGATAACGCCCTCAATCAACACCTTCACAACGGTGTTCAAGGCCGCATCCACAAGCTCACTTCTGTCATAAAAGGGCGTGATTTGCAAACTACCAGGTAGAATACCTTTTTCATTCACTTCAGCTACTTTTGTTTTAATGCGCCCAACAACCTCTTTAGCGTTGCCCCCTTTAATCATCATTACGATGCCACCCACAGACTCGGTTTCACCATTTTTGAGTAAAGCCCCAACGCGCACTTCATTACCAAGCCTCACCTCAGCAACGTCTCGCATGTAAACTGGGACACCACCCTGCTCTTTTAGTACAATATTGCCAATGTCATCTAGACTCTGAATTAAACCAACGCCCCGAATTAAATATTGTTCAGAATAGTGGGGCAAGATACCACCACCGCTATTTGCATTATTTCTTGCGAGTGCAGTGTAAATATCATTTAACTTTAAACCGTAATAATTCATCCGGTCCGGATTCACTAAAGCTTGATACTGCTTAACAAACCCGCCCATGGAGTTAATTTCTGCAACACCCGGAATACTTCTTAACAACGGACGAACCACCCAATCTTGGATCGCGCGTCGCTCGGTTAAATCCTCTTTGCTTAAGTTTTTCTTACCATCGGTTTTTTTGTCCAGCGTGTATTGATAGACCTCACCCAAGCCCGTAGAAACAGGACCTAAAATTGGGATAACACCCTCCGGCATTTTCTGATTCGCCTCCATCAGTCTTTCCATGACCAATTGACGGGCGAAGTAAACGTCTGTTCGCTCAGTAAAGACTAAGGTAATCAGTGACAAGCCATTTTTATTGAGCGAACGCATTTCGACTAGACCAGGCAATCCAGTCATCGCAATTTCTAATGGAACAGTAATAAATCGCTCTACTTCTTCCGGAGACTTTCCCATCGCTTGGGTCGCAATTAATACTTGAATATTGGTGACATCTGGGAAAGCGTCAACCGATAGTTTTTTAACTGCAAAACCACCCGCCACTACCATGGCCAATGCAAGCACGACAACAACTAGGCGCTGCTTGAGAGCGCCACGAATTAATGACTCAATCATGGCTTACTCCAATTCTTTACGTTTGCGTTCGTTATTTAAATGAAAAGCACCCTCAGCGACGATGGTTTCACCCTCTTCAACACCACTGACAATTGTAAGCATGCCATTGTAGTCATCACCAACTATCACCTCTCTTAAACGATACTTATTCGCTGAGATTTGAACAAAAACATAGTTCTTATCGTTTTGACGAACAATAGACTTAACCGGTACTGAAAGTTTAGGAATTGGCTTTGATTGCACTAACATGGACACCAACATATCTGGCTTAATTTCACCAACGGAATTGCTTAGTTCACTTCGCACCATGACGGTTCGCGTCTCTGGATTGACGATGTCTGATATATAGACTAATTTGCCTTTAATTGGCTTTTGGTTGATCGAAGGAATTAAAACATCGACCTCTTGGCCTTTTTCAATCAAGTCAATCTGACGCTCTGGCACCTCAGCAACGGCATATACTTTTGATAAGTCAGCGACTATAAACAGTTCGTCTGCAGGCTGAACGACCTGGCCCAAGTTTATATTTCTAGAGATCACAGTGCCTGAGATTCTTGCTGTGACTGTACTAAAGGAATGCATTTTTGAGGTTTTTAATAGATTAGCAACGCCTTGGGAGGTCATTCCTAGTACTTGCAACTGATCACCAGCGGCATTCAAATCAGCCTTCGCTGCACTTAATTCAACCTCTCGGCGTTGTAGTTCAGCCTTGCTGATCACATCCGCTTCAAGCAAAACCCTTGCACGCTCTACCGCTTTAGTTTGCAAATCGATCTGTTGTAAGGCCTTAATATAAACTAATTGGTTTTGAGCTAACTCAGTACTATTAAGCGTGGCTAATGCTTGTCCTTGCTTTACTTGTTGTCCAAGCACGGCGTCAATATCAGTGATTCGACCTGTAACAGGAGCACCTATTTTTGCCATGCGCTGTTCAACAACTTGGATACTGCCAGGAATTCGCAATTCTTCGCGAATATCTGCCTGACCCACCTTCATTAAAGTTACTTTCTGTTGCAAGTCGGCACTTAATTCAACCAAATATGGATCAATTTCTGGCTTTTTGACTTTTTGTGAATCATCGCCTCCTTTACAAGCAGTCAATGCAAGCATTAAGCTCAACAAACACAGATGTCTCATTATCGAGAAACGCGTTTTGTTGCCTTTAAAAATTGTTGTCATCTCAAATATTCCTAATTTTTATTTATTAATTTGTTTGAAGTAATTCAAAACCCAATAAGCGCTCTATCTCTAGCATTGCGCTAACGTAGTCAAACTTTGCTGCCAAATAATCTCTCTTCACGACGCGATAGACACGCTGAGCATCCAAGTACTCCAAAATTCCGCGCTCACCATATCGATAGGCTGATTCTGCGACCTTAAGTACAGCCTCTGACTGAGCTAATAAGCCACTTTCAAAAGAGGCGACTTGATTTTGAGCGATTAGATAACGCTGATAGGATGACTCTAAATCTCGATTCAATCCAAGCTCACGGTCGCTGATCAAAGCTTGCACCTGACTTATATTAGCTAAAGCTTCAGCAATTTGACCTTGACGCTGATTCCAAAGGGGTAATGGTAGTGCCAAGCCTAAACTATAGTTAGTAATATCGGGATCTTGCTCTACACCAGCTTTGATTGTTACTCCCGGCTTGCGCAAATTTTGCTCAAGCCTTAACTTAGCATCAGCAGTTTCTGAAGCCGCACGTACTTGTCTTAAAAGTGGGCTTTGTGAAAGTTGTTCTCGTAATGAATTAACAGCCGGTAGCGCTTGATTCATAGGGAGGTCCCCCACCACATCGTATTCGACAGGCATAGAATATCCAACTAAGCCCTTTAAGTAAGCCTTGGCTTCAACAACCCTCACAACAGATGCCTGATAGTCTCGTTCAACAGCAAGAGCCTCAGTATCAGCTTTAATTAACTCATACTTAGGGGACTCTCCAACATCCACCCGCAACTTCACACGCTCACGAATTTGTTGTAGCAATTTTCGATCTTCTTCAACTAAGCGCATTGCAGCTTGTCTTTGAAGTAAATCATAGAAAGCTTGCTTAACCTTGGCGCGTATCTCAATCTGATTAATTTCTACATTGACGCCAACAAAAGCGACATTGGACTCAGCGATTTCCCTGCGCGCTGCTCTAACATCAGAGAATTCTAAAGGCTGGGAAAAGCCTACTATCCAGTTGGTTTTAGTTTCACCCCCTCCTCTTCTAAATCTGCTAGGCCCGGAAGTCATTTCAATTTCAGGGTTTGCATAAGATTTAGCCGTCGTCACATTCGCAATAGCCGCATCTTGCTGAGCCTTAACAACGCGAACGCTAGGATTCTCGAGCATCGCAATGTCGATGATCTTTTGAAGGCTGTAGCTTGGCGCAGCATAACTTGTCGAAATCATGATTAAACTGATAATCAGGACAGATTGAGACTGTAGGATAGTTGTTTTTAATTTCATCTGATTAATTTCATTCCATAAAAAAATTTACTTTAACCCTAGACCAAAATGAAGCTATGGGAGAATTTAGGTGTGTCAATAACATACCCGCCCTAACCTCTCAATTTAAAAATCTTTCTATTAAAGATAATGAAATTAGAGAGATTCACGCAGGTTAAATATCATTTAATGGAAGGTGGTCGTTCGGGGACCAAGAAAGTCGGCTGTGAATAAAGCCGACTAAAAAAGTGAGAGACAAATAGTAGAAGTGCCGCAACAACTTGCAGCAATGGGATCAAGATGATTTCATCGATCACATCAAGCTCATTATCAGCAACTAACTTGTTATCAGAATTTGTTGATTCAGGCAAAACATCCTGAACTATATGAGCATCAAAAAACCCAAAATGAGTCTGGTGAATTTGCTTCGCTGTAAAGCTAATGCAAAAAATCAGACCCACTAATAAAACTGTAAAGTTTTTAATCATTATAGATAGATATTGTAATCAATTGCCAAAGTTTTGCCAATTATTAAACATTACGCCAAATAGTACCTTGATGACCATCTTCCAAAACAATACCCGCCGCTAACAGTTCTTGGCGAATACGGTCAGCCTCGGCAAAGTTTTTAGCTTTCTTGGCTTCAGCACGCGCTATGATTTGAGCTTCAATGACTGGCACATCAAAGGCACCCGATGAACAACCTTGCATAAACTCTTCTGGGCTGCGCTCAAGCAAACCAAGAATATTTGCCAAACCTTTGAGTTGTGATGCAACAGTAAGGTCGCCAGTCTTATTAAATATACTAGCTAAATCAAATATCACAGCGACTGCTTCTGGCGTATTGAAATCGTCATCCATTGCCACTTTAAAGGCTTGATAAGAGACAATACTTTTGTCTACTTGAGCCAGCACATCAGCACCACGAACTGCGGTGTAAATCCTTGTCAAAGCTTGTTTTGCATCATCTAAATGTTTGTCTGAATAATTAAGCGGACTGCGGTAATGTGCCCGCAAAATAAAGAATCGCACCACTTCAGCATCGTACTTTTTCAGGACATCACGAATGGTGAAAAAATTGCCCAAAGACTTAGACATTTTTTCATCATCTACACGCACAAAACCGTTATGCATCCAATAATTCACGAAAGTGCAATCATTAGCCGCTTCAGACTGCGCAATTTCATTTTCATGATGCGGGAATTGCAAATCCTGCCCACCGCCGTGAATATCAAAATGTTTACCTAGATGGCACTTCCCCATCACCGAGCACTCAATATGCCAACCTGGACGACCTTTACCCCAAGGCGAATCCCAGCTGGGCTCTCCAGGTTTCACAGACTTCCAAAGCACAAAATCCATGGGGTCACGTTTGAATGTATCTACTTCAACACGTTCACCCGCGCGTAAGTCATCTAAAGATTTGCCTGAAAGCTTGCCGTAGGTCGCAAAACTATTAACTGAGTAATATACATCACCATTTTTCGCATGGTAGGCGTGACCTTTATCTATCAACGCAGCAATCATCTCTATCATGCCATCCACATGGGCTGTGGCACGCGGTTCGATATCGGGACGCAATACACCAAGCAAAGCAGAATCTTCATCCATTGCATCAATAAAGCGTTGCGTTAAGACGCTAATATCTTCTCCATTGTCATTCGCGCGCTTAATAATTTTGTCGTCAATGTCGGTAATGTTGCGAACGTAGGTCACATCCAAGCCCGATGCTCTTAACCAGCGAGTCACCATATCAAAAACTACCATTACACGCGCATGCCCAAGATGGCAAAAGTCATAAACCGTCATTCCGCAGACGTACATGCTGACTTTTCCGGCGATTATTGGTGTGAATGTTTGTTTTTCTCGCGCAATTGAATTGTAAATTTTAAGCATGTGATTTTAACTAAAATAACGCTTTTTTAATGAACCTTGAAGATTTAACAACTTAAATGAGTAAATAAATTGTTTTATTGTGTTGCTGTAGTAGAGCAAAGACGGGGTTTTTGATAGAATCTAGTACCTCATCAAACTGTTAAAAAAGTATATCACAATGGTTATATCGCGCGCTTTATCAATTCGTTTGCTGCTAGCACTAACACTTATCTACTCATGCTTTGCAAATGCTGACGACCTCAAAGACATTGCCCAACAAGCAAGCCAAGGTCAGCAGTCTGCCGCTATGGATCGCATTAACAACCATATCAAAACCAATCCAAACGATGTTCAAGCGCTTTTTATGCGCGGGGTGATGCTTGCGGAACAAGGCAAAAAAGACGAGGCAACCAAAGCCTTTGCTGACATTACTCAGCGCTTTCCAGCCTTACCTGAGCCATATAACAATCTAGCAGTACTTTATGCTGATCAAGGTCAGTTTGATAAAGCTAAGCATGCCCTAGAAAGTGCCATTAAAACGCATCCGAGTTATGCAACAGCACATGAAAACCTTGGTGATATTTACTCAAAAATGGCCTCAGAAGCCTATGGCAAGGCATTACAACTAGACACTGCTAACGCCCGAGCGCAAAACAAACTGCTTTTAATTAAAGATTTACTTACCGCAAGCGGTAAAACCAGTTTTGATGTTAACGCAAAACCAGCCCAAATAAATACAACAACTTTACCAGTTACAACCGACTCAGCTTATGCTATAAAAGCTGCTGATACTTTAAAAAGCAATGATATAAAAAATAATAGCAAACCCGAAACTAGCGTTAGCGACGCTAACCACTCACAGAGTGTTCTAAACGCAATTAATAAATGGGCAAATGCCTGGTCAGATAAAAAACTTGAAGCTTACTTTGATTTGTATGCGGATACATTCAAAACCCCTGAAGGTCAAAGCCGCAAAGATTGGGAAGCAACGCGCCGCGAGCGTATCAATAAGCCAGGGAAAATTGAGGTTTCAGTCTCAAACGTTAAAGTTCATTTAGACGACAATACCCATGCCAAGGCTAGTTTCAAACAAAGTTACCACTCTGGCAATCTGTCACAAAAAACCTCCAAAACCTTATTTTTAGTGTTAAGTAATGGCAAATGGCTAATCGAGCAAGAGAAGGCCAATCATTAATTTCCGCCCCATCGCTAGCATCATGAATTTCTTTAGTCATCACCCCAAGTTGAGATATAAGGTCTATACCGCCATTACCTTGAGCCTAGTGGTCGCATTACCTTGGAGTGCGACCGCATTAAATCGACCAGAACCAAACTTACTTCCAAAAGCAAGCATTCTAGCCTCAACCAAGACTGAAGATTTAATTGTTCAAAGCTTGATGGAAATTTCATCAGGTCAGATCGACGCAGCATTGGGTAGGCTAGATCAAGTGATTGCTACAACGCCAAACTTCAAACTTGCCCATCTAGTAAAGGGTGATTTATTGATGTCACGCGGTCAACAATTCCAAGCGTTTGGCAGTCCCAACCCAAGCTCCGAAGACGTTGCAGGCTACCGCGAAGAAGCGCGTAAAAGAATCGAGCGATATTTAGCCAAAGATACTGACAGCCAGATTCCAGAACCGATCTGGCAACTTGATCGCTCACAAGCATTCATCTTGGTGGTTGATGCTGATAAGTCAAGATTGTTTGTATATCGTAATGAAAATGGCACACCGCAATACACCGCTGACTTTTATGTCTCGATAGGCAAAAATGGTAGCGAAAAAAAATACGCTGGCGACAAGAGAACACCCCTTGGGGTTTACTTCACATCCCCTAAGCTCCCACAAAAATTGGCGGATATGTATGGTGACGCAGCTTACCCATTAAGCTACCCAAACGAATGGGACAGGCATCAAGGAAAAACAGGCAGCGGTATCTGGCTTCACGGAACCCCTCACGACACATATAGCAGAGCCCCTCAGTCAAGTGACGGATGTGTAGTATTGTCTAATCAGGACTTAAATACACTCATGCCAATTTTGCAACAAGGCAATGTACCCATTATTGTAAGCAAAGGGATGGTCTGGCTTAAACCAAACCAAGCACCAAAAGACAAAAAGGCGCTATTAGAAAGCCTTGAATCATGGCGCAAAGATTGGGAGTCTCAAGAAACAGAGACTTATTTAGGCCACTACGCTGATGATTTTTCAAATGGTAACTTAGACTTTAATCACTGGGCTGAAGAAAAACGTCGGATTCAAGCAAGCAAATCCAAAGTGGACATCAAACTATCGAACTTAAGCGTACTTCGCTACCCTAACAATGATTTGCCAATGGCCATTGTGACCTTCGACCAGTCTTTTCGTAGCAATACACTAGATAGCCAAATGCGTAAACGCCAATATTGGATTTTTAAAAACCAGCAATGGAAAATTATTTACGAGGGTGCCGCCTAAAGCGCCTTTATTAAAACTTTTTACTTAAATTGATAAGGAAATAACGTGGTTAAATTACAAACAAACTTTGGTGAAATTACAATTGATTTAGATGCAGAAAAAGCACCGATTACGGTTGCTAACTTTTTGAACTACGTTGAAAGCGGCTTTTACGCTAACACTATTTTTCATCGCGTCATTGATGGCTTTATGATTCAAGGTGGTGGCTTTACCCCTGAAATGTCGCAAAAGAACACCAATCCAACTATTAAGAATGAAGCTGATAACGGCTTGAAAAACCAAACATACACAATCGCAATGGCAAGGACACCTGCGCCTGATTCAGCAAGCAGCCAATTCTTTTTCAACATTGCTGATAATGACTTTTTAAACTTCACATCGCCAACCTCACAAGGTTGGGGTTACTGTGTATTTGGTATAGTGGTTGCTGGCACCGAAGTGATTGATAAAATTGCAAAAGTAAAAACAGGCAGCAAAAGCGGACATCAAGACGTTCCTGCTGAAAGTGTTATTATTCAAAGTGCTGAAGTTTGTTAAGCTAAAGCTTAACTAATCAACCCTTCACCTTTCATCAAAGCATTGAAATGAACAACATCGGAAATGAGTCAAGCTACAGCTTATTCATTTCCGATTTGCATTTATGCGCCTCGCGCCCAGCTATCACCTCAGCCTTCATCCAGTTTCTACAAAAAACCGCAAGCAAAGCCGAGCAGCTTTATATTCTAGGTGACCTATTTGAGTATTGGGCTGGCGACGATGATTTAACGCATGTAGACTATAAGGATATCGTCCATGCATTAAAAATTGTTGCTGATGCTGGCACCCAAGTATTTTTAATGCATGGAAATCGTGATTTCTTAATTGGTGAGGAATTTGCAAAAGCAACCCACATTCACTTATTGCCAGACCCAAGTGAAATCTATCTCTTTGATCAACGCATACTCATTAGCCATGGCGATAAGCTCTGTACAGACGATACTCGTTACCAAGCATTTAGAGCGCAAGTTCGATCACCAGATTGGCAGACGGAATTTTTATCTCACCCGCTCACGGCCAGAAAAGCGCAAATCGAAGCGTTGCGCTTACAAAGCGAGCAAGAAAAATCTAATAAATCACTCGCCATTATGGATGTGAATAGCGATGCGGTGAGTGCCCTGTTGCGCCAACATCAATATCCAGAAATCTTTATTCATGGCCATACTCACAGACCCAACACACATAATATTGAGATTGATGGGCATCCATGTCGGCGCATCGTGCTTGGTGATTGGTACGAGCAAGGCTCGTGTTTGCGCTTCGATGAAAACGGCTTTTCTAGCCAAGAAGTGAAGATTTAATCAAACAAATTGCGAAGAGTGGACAATTAAAAATTTATATAACAAAAAGCCAAGCATTGCTTGGCTTTTTAGTTTTCGCTACTCAGACCTTATCGACTTACTTCAGACGGCCTTGCTTCTGCCGCTAACTTATCCAATACGCCATTCACATATTTATGACCGTCAGTACCCCCATATGACTTGGCAAGCTCTACGCCCTCATTAATCGCTACGCGATAAGGGATGCTAACATCAAAAATTAACTCGTAAGCTGAAATCAATAAAATCGCATGTTCAATTGGGCTAAGCTCAGCGATAGGTCTGTCTAGAAACTGTGCAATACGATTATCTAACTCATACATCTTGTCGAACACGCCTTCTAATAAACTTCTGAAATAAGTTTCATCCGCACGAGCAAATTCAGCTTCATCTGCCATTTCACGGACAATTAAAAGCAACTCTTTTGGACTTAATAAGTATTGATACAAGCCTTTTAATGCAAGTTCGCGAGATTTACGGCGACTACCCGATGGCTTGACTGATTTACCAACACTTTGGTTTTGATTGTCGCTCATATTGCCTTAATTATATTGCTCTAAGTAAATTAACCATTTCAATGGCAACTTCAGCCGCTTCAGCACCTTTAACGTCAATACGTGCAAGCGCTTGTTCGTCATTTTCTGTGGTTAAAATTGCGTTGGCTACTGGAACGCCATATTGCAATTGCACTTCTGAAACACCACGTGCTGATTCATTAGACACTACTTCAAAATGGTAAGTCTCACCACGAATAATGGCACCTAAAGCGATCAATGCATCAAACTTCTCGCTGTTGGCCATCTCTTGCAACACCACTGGCGTTTCAAGCGCACCCGGCACAGTTGCCAAAGTAATATCATCAGCAGCAACACCTAACGCCATCAATTTAGCTTCACATGCTTTTAATAAGCTTTCGCCTACTTCACTATTAAAACGAGAAAGCACAATGCCGACTTTAAGACCTTTTCCATCCAAATTTTTTTCTATGGTATTCAAAAAAAACTCCTTTTAGCTTTAATACATAAAATAATGTGCAATGATACCACTAAGCGACGCGCTCGCTAAAACGCGTCAGTTTGGCGAAGGAAAATAAGCGTCACAATTGTCATTAAACTGTCACAATAAATTCATATAGTATCTTCAGTTTTGATAAAACAGCATATGAATGAGAGACTAGATTATGGCCGCAAATATTTTAATCGTTGAAGACGAACCCGCAATTCAAGAACTACTTGCGCTCAATCTGACGCAAGCTGGCCATAACCCAATTCGTGCTCTATCAGTTGAGCAAGCACAATTGTTGATGCGTGATGCTTTGCCAGATTTGATTATTTTAGATTGGATGTTGCCGGGGATGAGCGGTATCGAATTTGCTCGCAAACTCAAATCAGACGAACTCTCAAAAACCATTCCTATCATTATGCTCACCGCCCGTGGCGAAGAGTCTGACAAAATTCGCGGTCTGGAAGTAGGTGCAGATGATTACGTGACCAAACCTTTTAGCCCACGTGAACTCAATGCCCGCATTAAGGCAGTACTTCGTCGTCGCTCACCACAAATGACTGACGATCCAATTGAATCGCATGGCCTACGTTTAGACCCAACCACTCACCGTGTGACCGGTAATAATAAAACCATAGAACTCGGCCCAACAGAATTTAAGCTATTGCACTATTTAATGTCTAACCCAGAGCGCGTACACTCCCGCAGTCAAGTATTAGACCGCGTTTGGGGCGACCGCGTGTTTGTTGAAGACCGCACAGTAGATGTTCATATCCGCCGTTTACGTGTTGCGCTTGAACAGACCGGACATGAAGATTTAATTCAAACCGTGCGCGGAGTTGGCTACCGTTTTTCAGCGCAATAGCCCATAATACGCAAGCCTTCTTTTTCATGATTGAATAGCCTTGCAAGATATCCGCTGGAGAGCATTTTGGCTGATTTTTAGCCTCACTTTCACCTGCCTCATTGTATGGGCTGCGCAGGGCCCTGAAACTGCGCTCATCATCTTTTCTATCGGCATCTTGTTGTATCTTTTCCATCATTTATTTTGGCTAGATAAGCTTCTCGCTTGGTACAAAAACCCCCACCTTAACGCCATGCCATTAGGTCGTGGTGCGTGGGAAGATGTTTTTGCCACCATCTATCACGAGCAACGTCGCCATAACCGCAGCAAGCTTCAGCTCAGCTCAGCATTAGATCGCTTTAGGCATGCCGCGAGCGCATTGCCTGATGGTGTAGTGCTGCTCGACGATGATAATAAAATTGAATGGTGTAACAAACCTGCCGAACAGCAATTAGGCTTGTCGCTCAAGCAGGATATTAGTCAGCCAATTGTTTACTTTGTCCGAAACACCGACTTCATTCAATATCTAAATCACCACGTCGATACCGACCCTATTAAACTTATGTCTTGGATTAAATCTGACGTCACCTTAGAAATCCAATTGGTCGCTTTTGGTAGCAATCAAAAATTACTGATTAGTCGCGATGTTAGTCAAGTAGAAAAATTAGAGCATATGCGCCGAGACTTTATTGCCAACGTTTCGCACGAACTAAGAACTCCGCTCACAGTGGTCGGCGGCTTCTTGGAGACTCTAGGCGATATGGATGGCGCCGTGCCTGAAAGTCTTAAAAGTTACTTTGACATGATGCAAGACCAAACCAGCCGGATGCGTTTGCTCATTGAAGATTTACTCGCGTTATCCCAATTAGAAAGTGGCGCAACTTCGCTAGATGAAGCAGAGCTAGATGTGCCGGCTCTTCTTAACACTATCTTAAATGAGTCTAAGAGACTCAGTAATGGTCGCCACACTCTCACGCTAGAATCCGTCCAAACTCTTGGATTAGTTGGCTCTAATCAAGAGCTACACAGCGCGTTTGGTAATTTAGTGAGCAACGCTATTCGCTATACCCCAGATGGTGGAAGCATCGCTATGAATTGGGAAGAAAACAACCAAGAAGCAATATTTAGCGTGACTGATACGGGCCTTGGGATTAAACAACAACATATCGATAGACTGACCGAGCGCTTTTACCGTGTTGACCGCAGTCGCAGCCGCGAAACGGGCGGCACAGGCTTAGGCCTCTCTATCGTTAAACACATTCTCAGTCGCCATCAAGGTCGATTAGAGATCACAAGCGAATTTGGCAAAGGCAGTACATTTAAAGCTGTGTTTCCTAAATCTAGAATTGTGAATATGCAGACTGCGCTGTTTCAATAAGCGATTTATTAGCCAATAAAAAAACGTGAAATCTTTTCAGACCCGCGCTTTTTTATTGGAGGCTAAAACACCTTACAACAAGACTTTTTCAATCCCGCCGTTATTGGCTTTTTCTACGTACTCTTGCATCCAATTTTCACCAAGAATGTGCTTGGCCATTTCCACCACAATGTAATCAGACGTGATGCCTGTTTCTTCGCCGTAGCGAGATAAGCCTTGCAAACAGCTTGGGCAAGAAGTCAAAATCTTCACCTCTTGCTCTGGCGCACCCGGCGTTAAACCAAGCTTAACCATGCCTTTTGCTAGCTCTTCTTGCTTGCGCATTTTTACTTGCGTTGCGATGTCTGGACGACTCACCGCAAACGTCCCAGACTCACCGCAGCAACGCTCATTCAAAGCAACATCTTGACCCATCAGCGCGTTTGTCACTTTTAGTGGCGCATAAGTCTTCATAGGGCTGTGACAAGGGTCGTGATACATATAACGCGTACCCGTCACCCCTTCTAGCTTCATGCCTTTTTCCATGAGATATTCGTGAATATCTAACAAACGGCAACCTGGGAAAATCTTCTCGAACTCGTACTTTTGCAATTGATCCATACAAGTACCGCACGACACAATCACCGTCTTAATATCAAGATAGTTTAAGGTGTTCGCAATTCGGTGGAACTGTACGCGATTCTCAGCGGTAATTTGTTGTCCTTTGTCATGGTTGCCACTGGCCGTTTGCGGATAACCGCAACATAAATACCCGGGCGGCAGGACAGTCGTCGTGCCTACTTCATAAAGCATCGCTTGTGTTGCTAAGCCAACCGTTGAGAATAAACGCTCTGAACCACAACCCGGGAAGTAGAAGACTGCATCGCCCTCTTCGCCCATTTTTTTTGGGTC
>Ga0209550_10001268_pt1 | contig 24349 bp, 20 predicted proteins | sample LauGreSuBDMM15SN_2_FD_187567 | JGI IMG/M metagenome (GOLD analysis project Ga0209550, IMG submission 187567) | Freshwater lake microbial communities from Lake Michigan, USA - Su13.BD.MM15.SN (SPAdes) (version 5) | ecosystem: Environmental > Aquatic > Freshwater > Lake | place: Lake Michigan... | reverse complement strand
TGATCATAAAAATCTAAGACCAATTTATAAAATAAAATAGTAAATAAATTCTACAAGTTGAATGAAAATTAGACAAAAAAAACATCTAAGGATTTAAGACCATATATTAGGATGATTGCCTTGGTTGGTACACACTAGGAATTGTAAATCAACGTTTATAAGGTTTAGCCAGAAGAATAAAAAGAAGTTTATTTTTATGTCCTGTTTAGGGATGTGTTAACGAAAGCAGTAAAAAAAATAGAACCTAGCAAGGGGAAAAAATATGAACAATGAAACCTTCGATACCAATCTGATTAACCCCATTCCCACTGCTCAGGGTCTCTATGACCCTGAAAATGATAAAGATTCCTGTGGTGTGGGGTTTGTTGCCAATATCAAAGGCAAACGGAGTCGTGACATTGTCGACAAGGGCATAAAACTTATGTGCAACCTAGAGCATAGGGGTGCAGAAGGTGCCGATCCAAAGACAGGGGATGGTGCTGGAATTATGATACAAATCCCCGATATATTTTTTAGAAAAGTTTTACCATTTACCCTTCCCCCTGAAGGCGAATATGGGGTGGGGGTTTTGTTTTTGCCCCAGGATGAAATCATAAGAGAATCCGTTGAAACCATCATCGAGAAAGTAATTGTGGATGAGGGGGAAGAATTCTTAGGATTTAGGGAAGTTCCAATCAAGCCTGAATATTCAGGAGTGGTTGCTCGTATGACCATCCCCGTATTTAAACAAGTCTTTATAGGAAAAAATAAATCAATTTCTGTTGGAGATGACTTTGAGCGTAAGTTATTCTTAATTAGAAGATTGATTGACCGAAGAATTCGCGCTGAACACAAATTAGATAGAAGCAAATACTATGTTCCAAGTTTTTCCTCTCGGACAATTGTTTACAAAGGAATGCTTTTGGGCAATCAGGTTAAGCCATTTTATGATGACCTCTCTGATCCCGATATCCTAAGTGCATTTTGTCTTACGCATACACGTTTTTCTACCAATACATTCCCCACATGGGATTTAGCACATCCGTATAGATTCATTGCACACAATGGGGAAATCAATACTTTGCGTGGTAATATAAATTGGATGACCGCACGTCAAATGGTAATGGAGTCACCTCTGTATGGAGATGAACTCAAAAGAATGCTCCCAATTATTATGGAGGGGCAAAGTGATACGGCTACATTTGATACCGTTCTCGAGCTACTCCGAATGGGAGGCAGAAGCCTCCCACATGCGGTGATGATGATGATTCCTGAAGCGTGGTCCAAAAACCAAGATATGGATCCAGATCGTAGGGCATTCTATGAATACCATGCAGCCATCATGGAGCCTTGGGATGGGCCTGCAGCAATTGCTTTTACGGATGGTCGAACCATAGGAGCCACACTAGATAGAAATGGGCTACGTCCTGCCCGTTATGTTATCACAAAAAATGATGAAATAATTTTTGGATCCGAAGCTGGTGTCCTAAACATTCCTCCCGAGCAAATTGTAAAACAAGATAGGCTTCGTCCCGGTAGAATGCTACTCATCGACCTCATAAAGGGCCAGATGATAGATGATGAAGAGATCAAGCGCGAAATTTCTACATCCAAGCCGTATCGCAAATGGATAGAAGAAAATATGATCCGCCTAAATCAGCTTCCCGATCCAACGAATGTTCACCAACCCAACCATGAAACCATTTTAGAACGCATGAGAGCATTTGGGTATTCCACAGAAGATATGTATACTTCTATAAAGCCCATGTCCATCTCTGGTGAGGAACCTGTTGGTTCCATGGGAGTTGATTCTGCACTCCCTGTGCTAAGTGATAAGCCCCAGTCCTTGTTTCGCTACTTTAAACAAAATTTTGCCCAAGTTACCAACCCACCAGTAGATCCAATTCGAGAAGAATTAGTCATGGAACTCACCACTTATATTGGTCCCGAGGGCAACCTATTGGGTGAAACACCCGAGCATTGCCATAGATTGGAATTAGAGCACCCCATCCTCACCAATGAAGAATTTGAAAAAATCAAACAAATTTCTAAGGGTCATTTCAAAGCAGAAACTTTTGAAATTCTTTTCGATCCAAACAAAAAACATGATATGCGAAATTCTTTGGATCGTGTGTGTTCAAAAGCAGCAGACGCAGTTCGATCAGGATATAGTCTAATCATCCTGTCCGATAGGGGAGTCGGTAAAACGCGAGCAGCCATCCCAAGTCTGCTTGCTGTTGCAGGATTGCATCACTATCTCATTCGTGCGGGACTTAGGACTAAAACAGGAATCGTACTTGAGTCTGGAGAGCCCAGAGAAGTTGCACATTTTGCTTTGTTGTGTGGCTATGGTGTAAATGCTATCAATCCATACCTTGCTTTTGAAGCAATTGCAGACCTCATCAAAGAGGGAGCCCTACCTGAAGTTACTGATTTCAAAGTCGCAAAGAAAAATTATATCAAATCCGTGGGAAAGGGATTGTTTAAAGTATTTAGCAAAATGGGAATATCCACCCTCCAATCGTATTGTGGTGCTCAAATTTTTGAGGCATTGGGATTGGATTCGGAGTTAGTAAATAATTATTTTACAGGAACTGCAACTAGGATTGAAGGCTTGAGTTTAGAAATGCTAGAACTCGAAACTGTAACACGTCATAAAAATTCGTACGATCCAACCTTTTTTCCCGGTACCTTAGAGCCAGGTGGGATTCATTATTATAGAAAAAATGGTGATACGCATCTCTATACACCTATTACAGTTCACAAATTACAAAAAGCTACTCAAAACAATAGTTATTCGGATTTTAAAGAATTTTCTAAGCTTATAGATGACCAAAATGAGAAAATGATCACCATCAGGAGTCTTTTTCGCTTTGATGAAAAAAAAGCCAAACCTGTTCCATTGGAGGAAGTAGAACCAGCAAAAGAAATTGTAAAACGCTTCCAAACTGGAGGTATGAGCTTTGGTTCTATATCTTGGGAAGCCCATACTACACTTGCAGTAGCTATGAATAGAATAGGGGCAAAATCCAATACGGGAGAAGGGGGTGAAGATCCCATTCGCTTCCGCACACTTCCCAATGGTGACAGCATGAGATCATCTATTAAGCAGGTAGCTTCTGCCCGTTTTGGTGTTACCACAAACTACCTAGTAAATGCTGATGACATACAAATCAAAATGGCACAGGGTGCAAAGCCTGGAGAAGGCGGTCAGCTTCCAGGGCACAAAGTGGATGAATACATTGGAAAGATGAGATACAGTACCCCGGGTGTTACTTTAATCTCACCACCCCCGCACCATGATATATATTCCATTGAAGATCTCAAACAGCTTATCTTTGATCTCAAAAATGTAAATCCCAGATCACGAGTGAGTGTAAAACTTGTATCTGAGATTGGAGTTGGTACTGTAGCCGCTGGGGTTGCAAAAGCCCATTCGGATCATATTTTAATTAGTGGACACGAGGGTGGAACAGGTGCAAGCCCAATTAGTTCAATACACAATGCGGGCACTCCCTGGGAAATAGGTCTTGCTGAAACCCACCAAACATTGGTTGCAAATGGGCTTAGAGATCGAGTGTATCTCGCAGTGGATGGTAAGTTATTGACAGGAAAAGACGTAGTTGTGGGGGCACTTTTAGGTGCGGAAGAATTTGGTTTTTCTACTTCTGCTCTTGTGACTATGGGCTGTATCATGATGCGAAAATGCCATTTGAATACCTGTCCTGTGGGAGTTGCCACACAGGATGAATTTTTAAGATCTAAATTTACTGGTAAGCCAGAGCATGTTGTAAACTACATGCTCTTCATTGCAGAAGAAGTTCGAGAGCTTATGGCAAAATTGGGATTTAGAACTTTTAAAGAGATGATAGGCCAGGTGCAAAACCTGCGTTTTGAAAGACCCCACAATCATTGGAAAGCCCGAGGATTGGATTTTTCAAAAGTCCTCATGAAACCCAAGGCACATTTCCCAACTGATCTATTCAGGACAAAAGAACAAAACCATGAGTTGGACAAACAGTTGGACAATGACCTCATCAGGAAATCTATGGCTGCCTTAGACTATAAACAAAAAGTATCTTTTAGTAGTGAAGTAACCAATCTTAATCGAACAGTGGGTGGAATGCTCGCTGGGGAAGTTGCACGAAAGTATGGCGAGGATGGTCTTCCGGAAGATACAATTGAAATAACTTTTACTGGCACTGCAGGTCAGAGTTTTGGTGCATTTGTAAATTCTGGGATCACTCTTCGATTGATTGGAGAAGCCAATGACTATGTGGGCAAAGGACTTTCAGGCGGTAAGCTAATCATTAAAACCCCTGAAAAGGCAACCTATGATCCTTCAGAAAATATAATAGTGGGGAATACATGCTTTTATGGAGCAACTCGCGGATCTGCCTTTATTCATGGAATGGGTGGAGAGCGGTTTGCAGTTCGTAACAGTGGAGCCTCAGTGGTTGTGGAAGGGATTGGTGACCATGGTTGTGAATACATGACAGGTGGAGAAGTTATCATTCTTGGTAAGACAGGGAGAAATTTTGGAGCAGGTATGTCCGGAGGGATAGCATATATCTGGGATAAATCAGGAAATTTTGCGAGAAATGTAAATTTACAGATGGTGGAACTAGAAAGATTGATTGATCCTACAGAGATAGATCGTGTACTACACCAGATCACACTCCACAAAGAACATACCGGCTCAAAAGTTGCTGCCGATATATTAAAAAATTGGAATGTTGAAGTGGGTAGATTTGTCAAAGTAATCCCCACTGATTACAAAAAAGCATTGATTAAATTAAAGGAAAAAACTTCAGAAAAACAGGGGGTAGCAGTTAATGGGTAAGCCAACAGGATTTATGGAATTTAAGCGGGAATATCTCCAGTCAGTTCCCCCAACCGATAGAGTAAAGTACTATAAAGAATTTGAAAAACCTTTTACGGAAGAAAAAGCAAAAGAACAATCAGCAAGATGTATGGATTGTGGAATTCCTTTTTGTCATGGTGATACAGGATGTCCCGTAGAAAATTTAATACCTGAATTCAACGATTTGGTGTATCGTGGAAGATGGAAAGAAGCTTTAGATAATCTCCATTCAACAAATAATTTTCCCGAGTTTACGGGAAGGCTATGTCCCGCACCCTGTGAAAGTGCATGTACCTTGGCGATTATAGCACCTGCAGTGTCTATAAAATCCATTGAGCGTACAATTATTGATAGGGGTTTTGAAGAGGGATGGGTGGTCCCTAAGCCATCTCAATCTAATTCAGGAAAAAAAATTGCCATTGTTGGTTCTGGGCCTGCGGGTCTTGCATGTGCACAACAATTGGCAAGGGCAGGTCACTCTGTAACAGTTTATGAAAAATCAGACCGTGTGGGAGGATTGTTACGATACGGAATCCCTGATTTTAAAATGGAGAAAGTCCATATCGATAGACGTATTACTCAAATGGAAGCTGAGGGAGTTGTTTTCAAAACCAATGTAAATGTTGGTGTGGATATCTCTGCAAAAGAACTCAGATCAAACTTTGATGCTGTTGTACTTGCTTTGGGAAGTGAAGCACCAAGGGATCTTCCCGTAGAGGGAAGAAGTCTCAAAGGTGTGTATTACGCTATGGACTTTTTGACAAAAAATAATAAAAAAGTTGCGGGAGATACTATCGAAATCATCAACGCTAAGGACAAAAATGTTATAGTGATTGGTGGAGGTGACACAGGTTCAGATTGTGTAGGAACATCTAATCGACATGGTGCAAAAAATGTAGTACAAATTGAAATATTCTCCGAACCACCACCAAGTAGAGATCCTTCCACTCCCTGGCCTTATTATCCTAGAATGCTCAGAACCTCTTCTAGCCATGAAGAAGGAGTTACAAGAAAGTGGTCAGTGAACACCCTTGGTTTTAAAGGCAATGAAAAAGGGGAAGTCACCGCTATATTTGGAAATCAGATAGAGCTAAAGGATGGAAAACCGTTAGTTGTAGCAGGAACTGAATTTGAATGGCCTGCAGACTTGGTTTTATTTGCTATGGGTTTTGTACATCCCGTAAAAGAAGGTCTCCTCTCTCAACTCATTGAAGAAGGTCTGGAATTGGATAAAATGGGCAATGTAAAAGCTCCATTTGGCAATAAAGATGACTCCTTTACCACTACCTTAAAAGGGGTCTATGCTTGTGGAGATGTAAGACGCGGACAATCTTTGATAGTATGGGCGATTTCTGAGGGAAGAAAATGTGCGGAGAGAGTTCACAGAGTACTGAGTGTATAGAATCTAAAAATGAAGAAACCCTTTTTTCTTAAATTCTAAAACCTTACCATATTCTAAAAAACTAACCTTTCTCCCCACTTTGGATCTACCGATCTTGGTTGCCAGTGGGGACTGTATTTCGTCTTCTGATAGAAATAGAATTTCCAATTCTTCACCTGATATACAAATTTCATCTTTTTTTAAGTATGGAAGAAGCTTTTTCCAATCGGGTAGGGTTTCTACCCAAATCTCCAATCCAACCTTACTGGCAGATGCCAATTTTTTAGAATCCTGTATTAGACCATCTGTAATGTCCATAGCGGCTGAGATCTTATAATTTTTTATTAATTCTCTAAAATCTAAATATTTTGATTTAGGCTCGAGGTGTTTTTTGATACTGTGGGTAGATATTTGTTTTGAAAATTTTTTTGTTATTACCACCTTCTTTTTTAGCAATGTAAGTCCCAATGCAGAATATCCAACAGGACCTGTGATATACAAAGATTCATTGGGCTTGCCACCACTTCTGAGAATGGGCTGATCAGAAGTTCCTACTAGGGTAAGAGAGAGATTTGTAATTTTAGAAAAGTAAGTATCCCCGCCTACCAATTCAATCTGAAAAAATTTTAGTTCTTTCTTCAATGATTTTCCAAATTCCAAAATCCAGGAGGATTGGGAAGAGAGTTTGGAAAGCCCAAGATTTAAAAAACAAAATTTGGGTACTCCACCACTTGATGTTAGGTCTGAGAGATTCACATGTAATAATTTTACAGCTAAATTTCGGGGAGAACTGTAGGAGTGTTTGAAGTGAGTATTTTCAACTAATGAGTCTGTTGTGTAAAGATAACCATCTAAATAAAAACAATCATCGGTTGGAATTTTAGATTTTTCATATAAACTATGTATAATTTTCAATTCATTCATCTAAGAGATATTGACACTCCCTATTCGTTCCAAAAAATGGCTATACAAGGTAAATACTTTCATGGCTACTATATCTCCAATACACAGAACACCCTCTTTGAAGAAAGAAGAAATAAAAAAGAGCTGGTTTGTTGTAGATGCCGAAGGAAAAACTCTCGGTAGACTCTGTTCCTCCATTGCTGCCAGGCTCCGCGGTAAGCACAAACCCACATTCACACCCAACCAGGATTGTGGAGACAACATCATTGTAATCAATGCATCTAAAGTCAAAGTGACAGGTCGAAAAAATGAATTAAAAATCTATCGCCACCACTCCCGTTTCCCAGGTGGGCTTTCGGAAATTTCATTCAAAGATTTGATCAAAGCAAATCCAGAAAGAATTATCATTGAAGGGGTAAAGGGCATGTTACCAAAGTCCAAGCTAGGGGATACAATGCTCAATCATTGTAGGGTCTTTCCAGGACCAGAACACGATCTTGAGGCTCAAAAGCCCGTAAAATTAGAATTATAGGATAAATGCAATGTTAAAAAACAAAGAATTTTGGGCAGTAGGTCGAAGAAAGACTTCCGTTGCAAGAGTGAAGCTTTCTGAGGGAACAGGTAAAATCACAGTAAACAAACTTGATATCAAAGACTATATTAAAACTGGGGCTGCTAAGGTAGAATCTGCACTTTCTCCCCTCACCACAGTGAATGGTGTAGGAAAATTTGATGCAGCCTTCAATGTAAAGGGTGGTGGTGTTACCGGGCAGGTTCAGGCAATTCGCCATGCACTTGCTAGAGCACTTGTAAAAGCTAGCATAGATTCCAAGTCTCCCTTAAAGAAAGCTGGTTTTCTCACAAGAGATTCCAGAATGGTGGAACGAAAAAAATACGGTCTTCACAAAGCCAGAAGAGGAACTCAGTTCTCCAAACGTTAAATTTTCAGTATGGAAGACTTGGAATACCTCCAAATTCTCCAAATTACAAAAAAGTTTTTCAAAGCAAGGGATCGCACTTCAGAAGAAGTTCGATCCTTTTTGGTTTCTAAAGGGATTCCAATTGAAGTAGTAGCAGATTTTTTAGGAGAAGCTAAACAAAGGGGACTCTTAAATGACAATCGAGTGTTTGAAAATTCCCTGGATTTGGCATTGACCACAAAGAAAAAGGGCCCAAATCGAATTTTGCATGAATTTTTAGAAAGGGGATTTGAAGAAGCTAAAATATTACAATCTATGGAAGACCTTCCAAAAGATGTAGTACGGGAAAATTGTAAATTCCTAATTGAAAAGAGAATTCTTAGCAAATCCCCCTCTAAAAAGGAGATTTTCAATTGCATCCAAATGCTAATCCAAAAAGGCTATGAAGAAGAAATGGTATTTTCTCTTTTCAGAGAAATAAATATTCCATTGCCCCCAGAATACGAATAAAGAGACTTCCATGTACAAAACAGTATCCCAAATTAAAAAATCATATCTTACATATTTTCAATCAAAGGGACATACGCTTGTAAAGAGCTCAAGTCTCATTCCAGTGGGTGATCCCACTCTTTTATTTACCACGGCTGGAATGGTCCAATTCAAACCTCTCTTTACGGGTGCTGTGGATTTACCATATACAAAAGCTACTTCCGCGCAGAAATGTTTACGTACTACAGATTTAGAGAATGTTGGTAAAACAGAACGCCATTGTACATATTTTGAAATGTTAGGAAATTTTAGTTTTGGTGACTATTTCAAGCAGGAAGCAATAGAATATGCTTTGGAGTTTTCCGTAAAACACCTGGGATTTCCAATCGAGAAAATTTGGATTACAGTTTACTTAGATGATGAAGAAGCCATTGAGATGTGGGTGAGGGCGGGAGTTCCAAGAGAGCGAATTGTAAAATTAGGAAGAGCTGATAATTTTTGGGGACCTGCTGGGGACAGTGGAGCATGTGGGCCCTGTTCTGAATTGTATCTGGATAGGGGAATAGAAAAAGGAAATCCCGATTGCGGTACAAAAAATGAATGCAAACCGGGATGTAGTTGTGACAGATTTTTAGAGTATTGGAATTTGGTCTTTAATCAATTTAATCAGGATACAGAAGGAGTACTACATCCTTTAAAACAAACGGGGATCGACACTGGGAGTGGTTTGGAGAGAGTCGCACTTCTCCTCCAAGGAGTTGATTCTGTATATGAAACCGATCAACTGAAAAGAATTATCAAAGAGATTGAAAAGCTAACCGGACTTGAGTATGAAAAAAATGAGAAAGCTCCGTTTCGAGTGCTGACAGATCATTCTAGGTCTATTACATTTGCTATATCTGATGGAATTTTACCGGATAAAACGGGTAGGGGATATGTAATACGTAGAATAATTCGTAGGGCTTCTTTGTTTGCAAGGAAGTTAAACCAAAGGGAACCTTTTTTATATAAGTTAATACCAACAGTAGTAGAAATTTACAAAGAAGAATATCCTGAAGTAAAAGAAAGAGAATTAGAAATCCAAAAAATTGTTTATGGTGAAGAAAAATTATTTTTAAACACATTGGAAATTGGTTTGAGTTTGTTAGAAAATCAAATGGAGATATATAAGCAAAAAAAAGAAACAGTTTTTAGTGGAAAAGAACTTTTTAAATTATATGGAACCTATGGATTTCCATCTGAAATGATGAGAGAGATACTCCAAGAAAATCAACTCCAATTTGATGATAAAGGATTTGAAGAAGAGTTTGAAAAAGATAGAGCTCTCTCGAGAGAATCTTGGAAGGGAAAAAAAGTTAGTTATCTTAGTGGAATTGATTCAAAGCTTCCCTCTACTGTCTTTACAGGGTATGAAAGCGTAAATGGCAAAGGAATTGCAGTACTTTTGATTAAAGGAAAAGAATTAGTGTCTGCCCTACGCATGGGTGATGAGGGTTGTATTGCCCTTTCTTCTTCTTCCTTTTATGGAGAATCGGGAGGGCAAATTGGAGACACAGGTTTTTTGATAACTTCTGATTCTATATTTCAAGTGATAGACACCCAGAAAGAAAATGATGTTGTTATACATATTGGTAAAGTATTAAAGGGAGAATTTTTATTAAAGACCGAAATTTCTACGGAAGTAGATGATACTAAGAGAAATCTCTTAACTTACCATCATAGCGGAACCCACCTAATGCATGGTGCACTCAGAAGAGTTCTTGGAAATCACGTATCACAAAAAGCTTCTCTTGTTTCTAATGAATATTTACGTTTTGATTTTTCACATCCATCCCAGATGTTAGATACAGAGATCCAAAAAGTAGAGGATGATGTAAATCTTGCAATACAAAATTCTATCTCGGTAGATATAAATGTTTTTGGAATTGAGGATGCAAAGAAAACAGGTGCGGTTGCATTTTTTGAAGAAAAATATGGAGATAGAGTTCGTGTAGTTAAAATGGGAGAATTTTCCTCTGAATTTTGTGGCGGTTGCCATGTCAAAAACACGGGTGAAATAGGTTTTTTTATGATCTTAAAAGAAAGTAGCCCAGGTGCTGGAAATAGAAGAATTGAAGCCCTCTGTGGAGAAAAAGTACCAGAGTATTTCCACTCTGAATTTCAAATTATAAAAAATTCAGTTAGCGATTTTAATTTAAAAACCAAAGAGGTTATGGGGAATACTTCTCTTTTTATCTCAGAAGAAGTGCCCACTCCCGAAGAGATCCAAAAAATATTTAGAGAGAAGAAATCATCTGGTGTATCCATTCTTCGCAATAAACGAAAAAAAATTCTAGATCTACTCGAAGAGAAAAAAGAAATACTCAACAAAGAGAAAAAGAATAAAGAACAAATGCAAAATAAAAAACTGTTGACATACACTGATGAAATCTTTGCAAGTCACAAAGAAGTTTCTGGTATTTTATTCTTCCACTATAAATTTGTAGAAGTAAAAATGGATGCATTAAAAGAATTAGGTGATACATTAAAAAATAAATATCCTAACTCAATTCTTTTTTTTGTAAATTCCAATGGAGACTCTGATGCACTTCTCTTTATGGCAGGAAAGGAGGCTATTAAGAGAAAAGTAAATTCGGGAGAATTATTAAATAAAGTTTCATCGATTTTAGGTGGTAGGGGAGGAGGCAAACCTGAATTGGCACAAGGCTCTTCCAAAGAAAAAAATAAGTATGACGAAGCGATCAGCATAATTTTGCAAGAATTAAAATCAAAGGAATAGTAGACGAACTTGTAAAACGTCCACTATAAATTATTAAAGAGGTAAAGGGAATGGCACAGGATCCATCATTTGATATCGTTTCTAAATTGGATAAATCAGAGCTTACTAATGCAATCACTCTGGCTATGACAGAGATCAATACTAGATTTGACTTTAAAGGCTCTAAGTCTGAAATCAAACAAGATGAGGAAAATATTGTAATTTCTTCTGATAATGAAATTAAAATCAAGCAGGTTATAGATGTTTTAGTATCTAAAATGACCAAGAGGGGAATTGGTGTAAAGGGATTTGACTTTGAAGGTACTAAAATTGAGGCAGCAACCGGAAATACAGTTCGTATGAAGGTTAAAATCCAAGATGGATTAGATAAAGAACATACAAAAGAGATAACAAAGTTAATCAAAGACTCAAAGATTAAAGTTACTCCTACGATAATGGGTGAATATGTACGTGTTACGGGTAAGAAAAAAGATGAACTCCAAGAGATTCAAAAACTCTTGAAGTCAGCAGATTTAAGTTTTGACTTTACATTTACTAATTATAAAGGATGAACTCCCCTTCACAGGAGGAAATTGAGCTCTGCATTAGAGTTCTTTCTGCACTAAATGAAAATCCAAAAGAATTCTCACTTCTCTCCGAGAATACTCGAAGACAATTAGAAATCCATGCAGGTAGGTTGAGTAGACCTGCACGGGATGAAAAGAAAAAGAGAAACAAAGAAGCTAAGAAAGAAAAGAAAAAAGATCTTTTCAATAAAGAAAAATCTCTCAGAAAAGAAACTGGAATACGTAAAGCAAGAGAAAATTCAATTTTTGAAGCTCCTTTAAATTTACTCACAAACCAAGAAACCAAGGAATTTCTGGAGAATACCTTACATTCCCCCAGAAATTGTTATGTATGTAAAAAAGAATTTATTAAAGTTCATTTTTTTTATGATTCAATGTGCCCTGAGTGTGCTACATTCAATTACCAGAAGAGGTTCCAAACAACCGATTTAAGTGGAATGGTAGCCCTCATCACTGGAGCAAGATTAAAAATAGGTTACCAATCAGCACTAATTTTACTCCGTTCTGGAGCAAATGTAATTGTAACTACACGGTTTCCTGTAGATGCCGCACTTCGATTTTCCAAAGAAAGTGATTATTCCAAATGGAGAGAAAGAACAAATATATATGGATTGGATTTACGTCATACTCCTAGTGTAGAGATATTTAGTAATTATATCAAAAAAAAATATAATCGATTGGATATATTAATCAATAACGCGGCACAGACAGTTAGAAGGCCTCCCCAATTCTATTCTCATCTCATTAAAGAAGAGACAAAAAAATTTAAAGATCATTCTTCTGAGGTTCAATTTTTATTAAGTGGGCATAGGGAATGTTTGGATGGACTCAGTCAATTAGAGGAAGGAAGTGGTAAATTGATTCCAATTGAGGTTGAGAGATGGACATCCAAAAAACTTGGATTAGGTATTACATCTTCAGCTGAACTTTCACAAATACCATACTCACATGAACCTTCATTGCGTGCTGATTCTATTTTTCCAGAAGGTAAGTTGGATGCAGATTTACAGCAGATAGATTTACGTAAAACAAATAGCTGGAGACTAAAATTAGGAGAAGTAACCACAGCTGAAATGATAGAATTGCAATTAATCAATTCCATTGCTCCCTTTGTTCTTTGTAATACACTTATCCCTTTTATGGAAAGAGATTATACTGGAAAAAAACATATTGTAAATGTTTCAGCTATGGAAGGAAAGTTTCATAGATTTACCAAAGAAGATAGGCATCCCCACACGAATATGGCGAAGGCAGCTCTGAATATGCTTACGCATACATCTGCAGGCACATTAGCCAAAAAAGGGATTTTTATGAATGCAGTTGATACGGGTTGGGTAACAGATGAAGATCCCATTGACTTGGTGAGATCAAAGGAAAATCTTCATGATTTCCAACCACCTCTAGATATAGTGGATGGAGCGGCTAGGGTATGTGATCCTTTTATATCTGGAATCAATTCAGGTGTTCATGTGTTTGGAAAGTTTTTAAAAGATTATTTTCCAATTGATTGGTAGTTTAAGTTACCTGTTCATCATCGAGGGCAAAACGTTCTAGCATTTCTAATGGAATGATTTCTAAAGCTTTTTTGTGGGTCGATTCGAGGTTGACTTTGGGAGCCATTCCTTCTTGGTGTGCTTCTAGCCACCTCGCTGCACATAGACACCATTTATCCCCACTCTTAAGACCAGGAAAGTTCCATTGGGGTCTCGGTGTAGATAGATCATTTCCCATCTGACGGGAGAATGCTAAAAATTCATTCGTGAGCTCCACACAAACTGTATGTGAACCTCTATCTTCTTCATTTGTGTCACAACATCCATTTCGAAAAAATCCTGTTTTAGGACTTTGGGAACAAGGCTTTAATTTAGTTCCTAGTACATTGATTGAGTCATCTATTTCCATATTTTTAATTTTAATTAGAATGATTAAAAAATCAAATAAAATTTTACCTAAAAGTAAGGATCTTTCCTTTAGATAACCCAACCAATAAAACTAAGATCTTTTTAGTTCCAAGTTGTTGTATTCGATCTTGTGAGGGCTCTACTCCAAGAAAAACCACCACACCCAGTTGTAGTCGTAAGACTAGAATTTGCAACGGTAGTATCATTTTGAGCAAGGGCTACACTTGATTTGCCAGAAGCAATTTCACAGTAATAAAAACAGGCCGTGGCACTGCTTTCACAACCACTTGTAGATAAACTGGTAAAAATTATTTTTGAATAGGTAGCACGGGTGTCACTAAAACCATTAAAGTCACAGCTAGTGGAAGTTTGTAGAATCAAAGTATTGGTAGAATTGCTATAACTTATAATTCTATAAAACTTATCACTTCCACCAGAAGTTCCATTGCCTGAAACAGTTGCTCCATTGTTGCACTTTCCATAGGTTCCCCCTGTAGTGGGTTCTGCTTCCGCCCATGTTCCTATACCACTTGTGCTTGCACTGATAACAAGTTTAGGAGTATTCGAAATAAAACTTCCACTTGAGTAGTAGCCTGTGTCATAGTAACCCTGGATGGGTAAGACTGAACTGCTAAGTCTCTGGTATTCGTACGCTAGAAGAAGTGTGGAATTCTTATATGGAAATTTTGAATTATCATTATCATGACAATTTGTGTTAAGAAATGCAATACTAAATAATATTACAAAACCTATGAATTTTTTAAACATTTTTTTCTCCAAGAAATATTAATTTCCTGAATGAGTTATACTTACCTCTATTTGATTTTATTTGTAATATAATTTTTTAAATTTTATGTACAACTTTACTATTGTAATCTTTACAATTATAAAATTATATATAATATAGATATATAAAACTTATTATATATACTGCCTTTTTAAAAAATCTCACAAATAAAAACGTTCATTGAACCTTTCCTTTCCACGAGAAAGATTCATAAAGAGGAGTATCTGGCTTTACAGTTGCGGGACAGCGAGGGAATTACACCCTTCTTCCTCCATTCGGATTTTTCCATATTTGGACCCCTTTAAAATTTGTCAAGAAAAATTTAAAGGTTTTATTCATATAACCTATGATAAGCATTAGAGTACAAGCCTATCAAAACTTGAGAATCTAAATGATTGATGGGTGGGGGAGTGTCAGGCAGGGAATCTTTTGAAAAAACTAAAAGGGAGGAAATGAGATCATTGGATAAAAATTGGGTAGAAACCTGGATGGGTTGAAAATCCCTTGGACTCAAATTGCTTCCACTCATAGAAAATCCCCAGTCTCCAAAACTCGGAATGTATACATGATACGGAATTGTTTGGATGGACGGGTTTATCTTTCTGGCAGCAAATCGGATGGTTTCCACTATGCACCAATAGGCGTCTTTTGCAAATAGGGGAGAAGTAGATTGTGTTACAAAGATTCCATCTTTATTTAAATGTTGGAAAAGATTGAGATAAAAAGAAACTGTATAGAGTTTACCAATAGAATAAGAGTTTGGATCTGGTAGGTCAGTTAATATTAAATCATATTTACTACCTCCTTTGTTTTCTTTAAGAAAGTTGAAGGCATCCATAGTAAAAATGGTAAGTTTTGGATTTGACAATGAATTGTTGTTAATCTTTTGTAGATTTGGATTATCCTTAAATAATTTTATCATCCCAGGATCAAGTTCAATAAGTGTAATACTTTTTATTTCATTATATTTTAATAATTCGCGTATTGCAAGACCATCTCCCCCTCCAATCACCAATACACTTTCCGGAACTTTTTTTAAAAAGGCAATAGGTATATGAACGAGTGATTCATGGTATCTTGCTTCATCCATTGTGGAAAATTGAAGATTTCCATCTAAAAAAAGCCTAGTATCATTTCTCCATTTGGTCACTACAATTCTTTGATAAGATGTATCTTTTGTTAAAATAATAGGGTCTTGGTACAATTTATCTTCAATAAATCTTGTGAGCTTTTCAGAAAAAAAGAAACCAACTAGTAGTACAACTCCACTCAAGGATAAGAGAATTTTATCTTTTAGATTTTCTTTCTTATTGATTACAGAAATGAGTAAAAATCCGGATAAAATATTCATAAAACCAAAAAATATACTCGAACGTATCAAGCCTAAGTTGGGTAGTAATACAAGTGGAAATATCATACTTGCAAATAGAGCACCAATATAATCAAAGGTAAATACATCAGAAATAGCAAGGCTTAAAATATTGACATCGCCCATTAGCCGAAGTATGATTGGTATTTCAAAACCAACTCCTGTACCTACAATTAGAGCGATTAGTAAAAAAAATGGATAGAGTGTATCTGTATATGCAAATGCAAAAAACAATAGTGTCGCTGAATAGCCTCCAGTGAGCCCCAAAAGAATTTGGATTTTTAGGATTTTATCTAAAATATTTGTTTTAGCAAATCTAGATAGATATGAACCCAAACCCATAGATGCTAAAAACCATCCCATGGCAAAAGAAAATTGTAATACAGATTGACCAATCAAATAAGTTGCCATGGTTCCAGCCACTAATTCATAGGCAAGTCCTGAGGTTGATACCAATAAAACTGAAACTAATAGAATTATCTTCTTTTTTTTATATAAAAAATTTTCTTTCAAGCTTACTTTAGTATGGAGGAAAGAATAATGGAAATTCCAATGATCACTGAACCCATAATTATACCCAATGCTACATTTTGGTCTTCCTCAATTTCTTTTCGAATGGAAAAGGGGGATAGAACACTCATTAACCAAATTGCTATTCCAAAAAAACTAAGTCCGATAGAAGCATATAAAATAGTTTCTATCACCACTGCCATTTTTAAATTCTCATGTGTAAACCAATCACCCATTCCAAAACTCCTAACTTAAAATAATATTTATACAGCAAAATAAACTAATAAATCTATCCTTATTTTCCAAATCCAAAACCATCGTCCCCTGTGGGAAATCGTCTGAGAGGATTATAAAAAAAACTACTATTTCTTGAATGTGTAGACCCTTCCCGTAGACTCACCTTTTCTTCTTCTGGATATGGTATTAAAATATTTGATCTTACTACCCAGTAAGATAAAATAGATAAGAAAAAATAAATTATAAAAAGAAAATAATAAAATTTTGAATTTCCCATTTAATCTCCTTAACCTCCACTATAATTGGAAGAGGATGAACCAAGTCTATTTCTCATATATAAAAGGATAGGAATTGTGAGCCATAGTATAGATACTACAAGGAGAGGCCAGGTTTGTGATGCATTTTTAAGGACTTCAATTTTTATAAAAGTAGTTTCTAAAGGTGTCTCACCACCAAATGCAGTTAAAATAATCTGGTACTTTCCAGGATTTTTAATTTTCCAATATATACTTTCTGATTTAGAACCCTCTGACCAACTTTCACCATCTTCAACACCTGAATAGTATTCTAATCCCAAATCTTCTCCACTGATGACTTCAGCACTTTCAGTATTGTACATTGCTACACCCAAATGAGTCCAGGAATCTTCCACATTAGTCTCTATTCTTATTTCTATTGTTTCATCAACTCTTTGGATTTCAAATGGTTCTGTATAAACTTCTTTAGAAAGTAGATCTGATTGTTTGTATCCCTCTTTTAGAATTGACTCTGATTTATCTAATATAAATAGCAGAGATAAGAAAATTATACTTAGTGCAATACTAAAATATTTTAGAAATTTTTCTCCTGGTATCTTAGGTACTGGTCTAATCCCAACATTTAAATCAGGGAATGATTTTAAAATTTCTTCATTGGGTATAGCTTTGCCTTTAAAATACTCAATTTCTCTTGGATTTTCTGTGTCGTCCAGAGTGATTTCTTCTGATAAATATGTAGTACCACTTTTAGCATCAGTGTATTGTACAATGGAATCAATCATGGCAACCCAAGGGAGGGCACCATCAACATATATGAGTTTTTGAGAACCAGATTCTATAAATCTATACCTTTCAGATTCATAGAGAAATTTTCCATTCTCAGAAAAAGACTTCTTCATTGAAATGGATGGGGGTGGAGTGGGCAAATATGCAGTAAATTTATTATTTTCTTCCGTTATATAGAGATAACCCTCTTCGGGATTGTAGAGAAGATAATCATATACAGAACCTGTCTCAATTTCCCCATTATCTTCTTCGCTCCACTCGTAGTACAGTCTTCCAGTTACTATATAATCTGTGCCATAAAGCTTTACTGAAGATGCAAGCTTAATACTTATTTTTTCTCCCAATTCAGATGGAGATTTTCCAAGAGCAATGGCTGTGGATTCATCAATTTGATTAATTGTACTACAAGAATCACAGACAATTGTAAGTAAATCTTTACCATTCATTTTTAATGGAGATCCGCAAGATGAACATTTTAAAGTTACAGTGTTTGTTTTAGGGGATTTTAAAAATGATTCTTCTCTTTGGTATTTGAGTTCTGAGGAATCAATTTTAATTCCCCTATAAAATGAGGGTTTATCCTCATCGTATTCAATTGATAAAATTTCATTTTTTGAACTTTCTTTTCGAATGGCATCTGCATAATAGTATGATTCCTGGGGTAGAATTTTGAAAGGTAGCATACCTGCAGTTCCCATGCAAAGCACATTTCCCGTCTCAGAAATTAGGTATGAACTGCCTTGGAAATCAAAGCTATCACCAGTGGAAAGTTTTCCTATGTCTTTTGATTCCATAACCAATTCTTCTACACTGAAAGCCCCAGAATCTTCAGTTATCCATAGTTCTGTACTACCATCTATTAGGTACCATTCATCCCAAACTCCCGTTGTCCCTCCCGAAGAATGAGAATATCCATATTGAACTCTTCCAATTACAGAATAGGTTTTATTTTTATATTGAACTTGTGATGAAATGTACAAACCGGAATGTGGTGGGATTAATTTAGATTTTTTACCGGAATCCTTAGTGATCTCATGGTCCCAAGTAAATATACTCTCACAATAAGGACATGTGATTTGCAAGATGGCGGGCGAAACAACATCTGAGGTTGCCCCACACCCAGGGCATTGCACATTCTCACTGATTGACATGTAGATTAATCTTTTTTATAAATAATTTTATGCAAGAATAAAATCCTTTTGGTTGCATCTAACAATTCACTTGAGTATAAATATGACTAAAAAAATAGTTGATTTAGAATGAAAAAAGTAAATATATTTGTAATCATCTTTATTATTGGGAGTTGTTGGGTAGCTTTGGTATCCCAGGGAATTTTAGAAAAAGATAGGTCTGATGTTATCTTAGAGCTATTGAGCTCTGACCTAGAATCTCCAGTAGCTTTTGCCACAGCTAAGGGGACGGAAGATTTTTATATAGCCGAACAAAAAGGAATAGTTAAGATTTTTAGCAAAGGGGAAGTAAAGAGTAACCCCCTTTTGGACTTAAGAAAAAAAGTGGCTGGGATCAATCGCTTTTACTCAGAGAAAGGGTTGTTGGGAATTGCATTTCATCCAAAATTTGATGAAAATAGAAAGTTTTATGTGAACTACAGCTCTGATCTTGATAAATCCTCCATTGATCACAAAATGGTTTTATCTGAATTTCAAACTTCTTTAAGCAATCCTGATAAAGCACTTCTCCAGTCAGAAAAAATAATTCTAGAAATTGAACAACCCGAATCCAACCACAATGGGGGCACCATTGTATTTGGTAAGGATGGGTACCTATACATTGGAAGTGGAGATGGGGGAGGGGCTGGGGATAAGCATGGAATGGAAGGAAATGGACAAAACCTATCCACACTCCTGGGCAAATTACTGCGCATCAATATTGATTCCGAAACAGAACCCTATAAAATTCCAATGGATAATCCTTTCCTAAAAAAAAATGCCCTTCCTGAGATTTATGCGTATGGACTTAGAAACCCGTGGAAATTTTCTTTTGATCAGTTGAATGGAAGATTATTTTTAGGAGATGTAGGACAGGAGCGAATTGAAGAAATTAATATTATTGAGAAAGGCAAGAATTATGGATGGAAAATCATGGAGGGGGAACTCTGTTATGATCCATTAGAAAATTGTAGTACTAAAGATTTAGAATTACCTATCCATAGTTATACACACAAAGAGGGAGTGAGTGTAATTGGTGGGTATGTCTATAGGGGTAGTAAGAAATCTTATTATTATGGAAAATATATTTTTGCTGATTGGTCGGGTAAATTATTTTTCCTAACGGAACTGAATAAAGTTTGGAGTGCAAATGAAATTAAAGTACAAAATAAAGATACATACAAATGGAAATTTATCAATTCCCTAGGGGAAGATACAAAAGGAAATTTGTATATACTCACCCAAGAAAAATCATCTCCTGGATCTAAAGGATATTTATATAAGTTATTACTTTAAAAAAATCACATTTCTTTTATTTTCTTAATTAAGCCAGTGGTGGATTCTCCCTCTATGAAAGGGAGAATTTCTACTCTCCCCCCATACTCAATCACAGTGTTGTACTCAGGAAGATCTTCTTTGTTGTAATCACCACCTTTGATATGTATATCGGGATGAATTTCTTCTAACAAATGAATGGGTGTATCCTCATCAAAAATGGTGACTGCATCCACAAAAAAAAGGGAAGCTAGTATTATAGAACGGGTGAGTTCAGAATTAACAGGTCTTTTTTGGCCTTTTAATTTTCTCACACTGTTGTCTGTGTTCAAACCAATCCACAAAAAATTTCCAAGTTCTCTTGCCCTCATGAGGTAGCTTATATGTCCAGGATGGAGGAGATCAAAGCAACCATTTGTAAATACTAAGGGCCTTATCACATGTTCGCGTTTGTAAGAAGAAATATTTTTTCTCTCAATAATTTTGGACTGAATTCTATCAGGTACCTTCATTCAAATATTCCTACTTGTTTTATAGATTTTATTAGTTCGTCTCTGCTAGTTGTTTCAGCTCCTAGTTTTTCAACCACTATCCCGGCCCCAGCATTTGCCAATAGGGAAGATTCAACCTCAGATAGACCTGAAACTTTAAAAAGGGTATAAAGAGAGATCACCGTGTCACCAGCACCTGTGACATCAAAAACTTCCTTGGCAACAGTTGGGATATGTGCGTGTTTTGAATCTTTTTTAGTAAAAATACTCAATCCTTTATCGCCCCTTGTAATCATCATACTTTCGGAACCAAGCCTTTCGCAGATCTCTTCGTTTGCAAGTTCTATCTCCCTTTCAGAAATTAGTTTTCTTCCCAAAGCTTTTCCTGCTTCGTGATGATTGGGTGTCATGACTGAAATACCCCTGTATGCAAAGAAGTGGGATACCTGTGGATCTGCTGAAATAAAAATATTTTTTTTTGAAGCTAACTCTATTATTTTTTGAATCAAAGAAGGGGTAAGAAATCCTTTGTCATAATCTGAAAGAATAATCCCTTGGTATTTATCTATAGTTTTCTGGAGAACCTTTAAAACCAATGTTTCATCTTCATTTGAAATGTTTTCAATCTTTTCATGGTCTACACGACAAACTTGTTGGTGTGCGGCTATTATCCTAGTCTTAAGAATGGTAGGAATTGTTTTATCTCTGAGTAAAAAGATAGAGGATTCATCGGTATATTCACTCTTTAATAAGAGTTCAAATGCTTTTTTGCCCTTCTCATCTTCTCCAATCCTACCCATCATACCCGTATGAACTTGGAATGCGGATAAATTTTTAACCACATTCCCTGCACCACCCAAGGTTGTATTGCTGTTGTTCACAAGCACAATAGGAACTGGTGCTTCTGGGGATATACGGTGGACTTCCCCAAATAGATATTCGTCTAAAATCAAATCCCCTATCACAAGGATCTTAATTTTGTCCAAATTTTTCAACGCATTTGAATATTTTTCAAAGGATATTTTCATCCAAGAATCAATTTGAAGCTTTCCCTTTATGAGTCAAGATGTAATTAAGGAGAATGAATCAAAATTGGAATGATTTGGTTATAAAATATTTCTATAAAAAAGAAAAAGAATTTATAAAAATAGGAAGTACCTCAATAACCAAACATGAAATTTATGAAAGGATCATTCATTTTTCATATGTCTTACAAGAAAATATCATAAGGAAAAGATCTTTCATATATTTGACTTTGCCGTCTGACATCAGCTTTATAATTGCATTTTTTGGAATCCTATGCTCTGGGAATATTCCAATTTTATGTAAACCTAATGAGGATATAAAAGATAGTTTAGAGGGTTCACTAAAAATATCAATAGATAAAAACGAATCAGATTTTTTCTATGATAAGAATTTTATATTTTATGTTAAGAATAGTGAACTTCCCCATGTAAAAAATAGTACATCAAAATCTGACTTTTTTATATACACATCGGGATCCATCCAAAAACCCCGTTGTATAGGGATTACATTCCAAAATGTATGCTACACCTTACATTTACATTTAAAAAAAATAATTTATAAAAGTGGTACGACATTATCTGTACTACCTTATTTTCATATTTTTGGTTTGGTTTTGGATCTTTTCTTATCCTTAGAATTTCAAAATTCAATTTTAATAAATTCTACAAAAGGAAAAGAAATTGATTTTCTTACAGGATTGTTAGGCAATATTGAAAATGTATACTTATGTGGGGTACCCAAAACTTTTGAGGGGCTTATTGAAAAGAATTTACTGTCCCAAATAAAAAAATGCAGTGCAGGGATAATAGGGGGTGCCTCCATTTCTTCTTCCTTGGCAAATTCCCTCTGTGGATCAAATTTTTATGTTGGTTATGGACAAACAGAGGCATCCCCGGGAATTTTGCTTGGCGATAGGGGGGAATTTTGGGAAGCATACCTTGGAAAAGACATAGGGGTTTCTATTGCCATATCAGATGAGGGGACATTGTTGTTTAAAGGCGAAAATGCTTTTATAGAATATATGGAATCTGGGGAAATTATAAAACTAAAACCCCATCGATGGGTTGATTCGGGGGATTTGGTATCTGTGGTAGGGGGAAGGTATTTTTATAGGGGGAGAAAAGGGTATTCTTTTAAATTATCAAATGGTAGATGGGTGGTTCCCGAAGAAGTAGAAAGGGATATGCTAAAAAAAACAGGTGAGTTTAAAGAGTTTTTTATTGCGGAACGAATCGGGGGAGGTGTTGAACTTTTCGTCCATTCAAATGATAAGAGTTGTTTTGAACTTTTAAAAAAATCACTTCCTGATTATTTAGTGAACGAAAAAATAAGCACACAAACTGTCTTTTTGTGGTCGAAAGATAGAAAAGGGAATCTGGATAGGCAAAAAATGAAACATGAAGTGCTACAAACCAATAGGGGATCTGTTTGAAGATAACACAGTATTTTCTCGTGGGAACACTTTTTTTTATAGCATTGGCAGTTGTGGGTTACTTTACAATTATCACGGAGGGTGGTCCCCTAAAAAAAGAACTCCATACCATGCAAATCTATTTTCCTAATTCAGAAGGTATAAAGCTTGGATCAAAAGTTACCGTACAAGGTGTTCCTTATGGATATGTTTCAAAGGTAAATCTTGTCCAATTTGATACAGATGGGAATGTTTTGTCAAATGGTGATGAGGGTTTATATTCAAGGGTTGAAATTAATCTCGTACTACAAAATCCTATAAAATTATATGATAACTATACAATAAAAATTAGAAATGAAAGTTTATTGTCGGGGAGAGTAGTTGCTATTGATCCGGGCTACTATGTCACAGGAGCAGTGTCTTTTCTAGAAAAGCCCACTGCTAAAAAACGAAAGTACTTAGAAGGTGGTACTACAGATGATCCATTGGTAAGTTTATCCGAGCTAATAGCTGAAAATAGAAGCGATATACGAAAAACAATTTCAAATATATCTCAGATCACTGATAAAATCAACAATGGGCAGGGAACACTTGGAAAACTTATCAACAATGATGAGATACATTCCAATGTCAATACAACTCTCACTGACGCCCAAATTGTACTACGTGAACTCAGAGAAGGCTTAGAAGACACCCGTGAACAAGCACCAGTTACAAGCTTTATTAGAGCTGCATTGACTGCGTTTTAAAATCACTTCCATTAATTATTTACTAGACCCAAAATCAGTTTGATTTGGGCTTTAGGAGAGGTATAAATAATTCTTTGTGATAATAGCCAAAAAATATATTGGAAATGGTTAAAATTATGCCAACGGGCAATCCACTTGTATCCAAGAAAATATGAACTAAAAGAATATTTACTATAATTGGAGAAATTAAAACACTAGCCAAAGGAACAAAAAAACCTGATACAAAAGCCAATCCACATACCAATTCTACAATTTTTATTGCATGGAATAAATAACCTGATGCAATCATCCCATCCATAAAAATCTTCATATTTCCTGTCTGTTCGGGGGGAACAACCAATTTGAGTAAAAATGATAGGGAGGAAAAAATAAACAAGAGTCCCACCAAAACCCTTACCACAGTATAAGCTATTTTCATTAAAATCTCCTTTGCCTGTCATTGGAAAAAATTAGAAAGAGGAGTCAATTTAGAATAAATTTTCACCTCCAAAACCAAAATG